>Ga0187886_1000474_pt1 | contig 47906 bp, 44 predicted proteins | sample June2016WEW_20_1_FD_133001 | JGI IMG/M metagenome (GOLD analysis project Ga0187886, IMG submission 133001) | Peatland microbial communities from SPRUCE experiment site at the Marcell Experimental Forest, Minnesota, USA - June2016WEW_20_150 | ecosystem: Environmental > Terrestrial > Soil >... | reverse complement strand
CTGCCACTACCGATGCTTCCGACATCAGAAGCGACATTAAAAACTTCCTGGACAAGGTAGCGAGCGGAACCGTCACCGACAGCGACCTCCAGAGCATGCAGGCTGAGCTGCAGCAGGCCGAGCAAAAGTCCGGCAGCACGCAGTCGGCATCCTCTGCCACTACCGATGCTTCCGACATCAGAAGCGACATTAAAAACTTCCTGGACAAGGTAGCGAGCGGAACCGTCACCGACAGCGACCTCCAGAGCATGCAGTCTGAGCTGCAGCAGGCCGAGCAACAGTCCGGCAGTACCCAGTCGGCCTCAAAGACCGCCGGCCCTCCCCCGCCTCCGCCGGGCATGCCGCCGATGTCGGCCCAGGGTGTTGCTTCGTCGCAGACCACAAGCAATTCCACGGATAACAACAATACCGACAATTCAACGTTCATATCTCAACTGTTCACCTCAATGATCAATGCTTATTCGAACGCCAATGCAAACGCTGTGAACAACTCGACGCAAAATATTACAGTCTGACATTAACAAGAGGATAATGGAGTAGATGATAGAAAATCATAAGCATTCAATAGTGGATGAACCATGGTTTATCCACTATTTTTATAATAATCTTAGAAATAACATGCTATAAATCCAGATAAACCCAGCAAGTGCCTTTCTAACCGATCACCTCCATATTGATTTTACATTCCGTGACCAGAACTAATATTTAATCCACTGGCATTTTTAGAATATTTGAGAAAGCTTAAATATTGCTTAAGGATTTGATAGGAATGTAAAAAATATTTATAATATTTGCTGGGATATGGCGTAGATGCCTCGGATGAGGGGAAGAAGCAGCCGCCAGTCTGGATTTACAGGAGCAGATAGGGCTGACAAAGTGATAATAATGAGAAGAATGCGGGGCTGACTGCGTGAAGAGATGAAAATAACCGGTAGGTTGTAGCGTGCAGGTTTTTTATTGCACCATGATGGCTGTATGAGTAGGGGGTTTTCTCGGGAATCAGTTTCTCAGGCTCTGAATGGGAGCGGGTATCCGGCCGCCTCGCTTGATGAATTCCTCGCAGTTGTATTCGTTCACCCGCATCACTGGACCAGAGCCCAGCAGCCCGCCAAATTCCACGATATCGCCGACATCTTTGCCGGGGGCGGGGATGATCCGGACTGCGGTAGTCTTGTTGTTGATCATACCGATGGCTGCCTCATCGGCGATGATGGCGGCGATGGTGCTGGCGCTGGTGCTGCCCGGCACCACGATCATGTCCAGGCCCACGGAGCAGACGCTGGTCATGGCTTCCAGCTTTTCGATAGTCAAGGCGCCGCTGATTGCCGCGGCAACCATGCCCGCATCCTCGCTGACCGGGATGAAGGCGCCACTCAGCCCGCCCACGTAAGAGGAGGCCATGGTGCCGCCCTTTTTCACTGCATCGTTGAGCAGCGCCAGGGCAGCAGTGGTGCCAGGGGCACCGCACTGCTCCAACCCCATCTCCTCTAGGATGAGCGCCACGCTGTCGCCGATGGCCGGCGTGGGCGCCAGGGACAGGTCCACGATCCCGAAGGGTACGTTCAGCCTGCGTGAGGCCTCCTGGGCTACCAGTTGTCCCATCCGGGTGATCTTGAAGGCGGTTTTCTTGATGGTTTCCGAGACGGTCCCGAAGTCCGCCCCCTTGACCCTTTCCAGGGCCCGCTTGACCACTCCGGGCCCGCTCACCCCCACGTTGATCACGCACTCCGGCTCTCCGATGCCGTGGAAGGCCCCGGCCATGAAGGGGTTGTCTTCGGGCACGTTGGCGAACACCACCAGTTTGCAGCAGCCCAGGCCGCCCTCGGCTGCGGTCAGCCGGGCGGTCTCCTTGACCACAGAGCCCATCTCCCGCACGGCATCCATGTTGATGCCGGCCTTGGTGGTGGCCACGTTCACCGAGGCGCACACCTTGCGCGTAGTGCTCAGGGCCTCGGGAATGGAGTTGATCAACCGCCGGTCACCCCCGGTATAGCCCTTGTGCACCAGGGCAGTGAAGCCGCCGATGAAGTTGACTCCGACCGCCTCGGCAGCCTGATCCAGGACCTGAGCGAACTGTACATAGCTCTCCTCGTCGCAGCTCTCTGCTACCAGGGAGATAGGGGTTACGGCGATCCGCTTGTTGATGATGGGGATCCCGTATTCCCGCTCGATCTCCTCGCCCACCCGGACCAGGTTGCGGGCGAGCCGGGTGATCTTGTCATATATCTTGACCCTGGCCGCCTTCCCATCAAAGTCGCAGCAATCCCTGAGGGAGATGCCCATGGTGATGGTCCTGATATCCAGGTTCTCCTCCTGGATCATCTTGATGGTTTCAATAATCTCGAATGGGCTGAGCATAAAGTATTCTCCCATCGTATTGTTCGAATGGCCTTGAAAAACAGGTAATTATCAGATTCGGTGCATGGAGTTGAAGATATCTTCGTGCTGGATCTGGATGCTGAGCCCCAGGGTGTTGCCCAACTCTTTCAGGTCATCGGACAGCCTGGCAAAGGGCGTGTTGGCCCGGGAGATATCCACCAGCATCACCATGGTAAAGATCTCCTGCATGATGGTCTGGGAGATGTCGAGAATGTTGACGTTGGTATCCACCAGGATCTTGCTGACCCCGGCGATAATGCCGACCCGGTCCTTGCCGATGACACTGATGACCGCTCTCATCTTAAGCCCTCCTAGTGACTACACCTTTCGTACCCTCACGCCTTTACTTATTATATCAAAAAAGCTCCAGCGCAGGCAGGAGCAGCTTTGAAAAGTCAGGTGGCCGGGAGTATTTAGTATAATCCTATGCCGGGTGCGCAAACCTATATACTGAACGAGCTCAGTGGACTGTTAAGCTGTAAATGTGGTACGCTATTAGCAAATATTTGGAGGAGGGAGCTGCAATGCCTGATAATGATGAAAGTAAGGCGAAGAAGAAAGAAGCCCCCGCTCAGTTAGCCGAGCTACAGGAGACCGCTCGGAAGATGTCGGAGCAGTTGACCGCCATGGGCCAGGAGATCGCCAAGAGCATGTCCGCTCCGGCAGCTGAACTGCAGGAGGCGATCAGGAAGATGTCGGCCCTGGCCGAACTGCAGCGAACCACCAAGCGGATCTCCGATTCTCTGGCCAGCATGGGCAAAGAGGTGGGGGCGCTGATGTCCGGCCCTGCCATCGAGCTGCAGGAAGCGATCAAGAAATTGTCCACCTCTGACGAGGCTCACGAAACAGCCAGGAAGATTACCGATTCCCTAGCTGCTATCGGCCACGAGATGACCAGGAATATTTCTGCCCTCTCCGAACTCCAGGAGACAGCCAGCGCCATCTCCGAGAAACTGGCTTCCCTGGGGCAAGAGATTGCCGACAATATCTCCGGTCCCGCCACCGAGTTGAGGGAGGCGATCAGGAAGATGTCCCCGCCGCCGGAGTTCCAGGAAAGGGCGAAGCGGATCTCTGATTCCGTGGGAGGTACGGCTAAGAAGTTTAGCAAGGGAGTGGCCAAGAACCTGGCGGTAACAGTTGATGAACTGCGGGAGACGGCCAAACGGATCGCTTCCAAGAAGCAGGAACCGGCAAAAAATACCGAAGAAGAGCCCAAGGAGTAGCTTGCTCGTTCAGCGGGAGAACCAATCACCCATCGGCAAATATATTATAGACTCCTGGCATCCGCAAAATCGGCCGCCCGGAGTTTTTATTTTTAACATTCTAGATGTCAGCGAAAACATGATCCTTTTTCAGCCCGGTTGATTATCGACGAGATCTCTATGGGCCTGGCCCCGGAGCTGGTCAGCCAGGCCTTTCAACTGATCGCCCGCCTGCATGGGGAGGGGCGGACCATTCTATTGGTGGAGCGCCAAGAGGGCCCTACAGGTGGCAGAACGGGGCTACTTGTTGGAGAACGGGGGGTCGTGCTCATTGGCACTGCGTGGTCCTTGTTGGAGCGAATAGGATGATGGTTGTCTATAGCTTTTATATGCCTTAAAATTAAGCTGAAACAATAGCAAACAGATATGGAGGTCGCTTTACTTGTGTGAGGACAAATGCCAGGACAGCCCTACCAAAAAAACGAAATGGGGTGGTTTAGATCATTAAGCAGGTGGTATTGAAGGTGGATGGCATGAGCTGCGGGCACTGCAAGATGACCGTGGAGAAGGCCCTGGTGGCCACGTCGGGAGTGCGGGACGCGGTGGTGGACCTGAATGCCAAGACGGTCAAGGTGACCTACATTGAAGATAAAGCCACGCTCGATAACCTGGAAAAGGCTATCGTAGATGCCGGTTACGAAGTGATCAGGTAGGGCGCCAGACTCTGCTATGGTGTCGCTAAATCTGCTGCAGGACGCAGGCCGGTAGGATCATCAACGAGTATGACGACAGAACACGCATCTGCGCGGGATGAGCGCAGTGTTTTTTTTAACTGAGTTGATGATCAGTAGATACTGGTGGTAGCTAGGAGGCATCAGGCTCCGGAAATGGATACTGCAGCAGCCAGCCGGGCATCCGGCTTGATATCCAGTTCTTTGCGCAGTCGACTGGCAAAATCCGCATACAACTTGGCGGCACGGCCTCTCTGATTGATGCTTGTGTAAAGATTGAGCAGGTGGAGGCAGGCCTCCTCATTGTACCTGTCAATATCGAGGGTTCGCAACAGTTGCCCTTCCGCTTTATTATATTCCCCCCTGGCCAGGTAAATAGAGACCAGGGAAAGGGACGCCTCGAGAAAGAGAGATTTCAACTCCTCTCTGGCCTCAAAAGCCCAATCCAGATAGGCGTCTTCCTTCAAGAGATCGCCCTGGTACAGGGCGATCATCTTTTCCAGGACAGCCGTTTTCGCCTGATTGGCGTCGCCGTCGCCGGCCATGCCGTCGCGGCCAGCACCGCTAGCAGAGGTGTGATCCAACTCGCGATAAAGCGATATAAACTCATCTACATCAACAGATAGACCGCCTCCGGTTTTTATCTCCAGGCCGCCCCGCTGCTCACTGATCAGGGCAGCATCCCCTGCAACCGGAGCGTCATACCAGGCCAGCACCTTGCGCAGTTCATGCAAGGCCGACCGTAGCGACATGGAGGCTGCTTTCTGGTCCGAATTCGGCCAGAACAACCCCATCAGGTGGTCTCTGGTTACTATCTGATTCCGGTGAAGCATCAGGTATTTCAGCACGCCCGCTATTTTTCTGGTCTTCCATGCTGTCTCCGGGATGGTGGCCCCGTTTACTGTGACCGTGAACTGACCCAACAGGCAAACACTGATCTTGGGCGCAGGGATTATGGTAGGCGCTTCTATTCCTCCTCCGTACCGGGCGAGAAACACTGCCGCCATATCCTGCAGGCAGGCTTCAGCGGCAACCGGAGCGTTGGCCGCCAGATCATCCGCCGCCGGTGTTCCATAATACCTGGCTACCAACTCTAGAGCATAATCGGGCCCGATCTGCTCCCGAATACACCGGGCCGACGTCTCTACCAGGGTGGGCAGATGCAGGTCCCAGAAGCTCACGTACCCTTTATCGGCAGCAATGCCCATGGCTTGCCCGAGAACCTCTCTGCCCCTGGCCTCGTTCCCGGTGTCCCAATAGAGCTTGGCCAGGTGCATCATGGTACCACAGAGAACCTGCCGGGCATTTTTAGCCTTACTTCCGGCGATCGAGCCAAGCAGGCACTGTTCTGCAAATCCATATTCCCCAGTCTCCCTGGCGACCGCGCCCAGCAGTGATAACCCGATTTCGCGGAGGCATTGCCCGCTGCGGTTGGTGGAGAGAAACCTGAAGGCACTCCTGGCCTCAGCCAGCAACGGCCCCGAATCGGGCCCCCCAGCAAGCCAGAGACACCGGCTCAGCTTGTTGAGGGAGGCCATGGCGGTGTTTCCCAATTGCACAAAGCAGTTGCTGCTGGCATCGATCTGTTCGAGAGCTCCTGCCAGATCGTGTTCGGAGTATCGCTCCATGGCCGTGAGCCGCCTGGCAATACCTAGCAAATAGAGGTAGCCGAACCTCTCTCCGACGGCGATCAACTCGTCCCGCACCTGCGGGAATGCGGCACGATCATCCTTGAGAGACAGCGTGACGGCGTAAAAGGCCAGGGCAAAACCCTTGAAGATCACTGTTCGCTGCATCAGGTTCAGTTGCAGCACCTCTGTGGCGAAACTGGCTGCCTGGTCGAGTTCTCCCAGCAGGTTGTGCAGGATGCAGGAGTAGGTAAGGGCGATCCATCGCCAGTCATCATCCAGATCCAGGCGGCGGATCCGGTTGCACAGGCTCAGCGCCTTGTCGTATTTCTCTTCCCAGAGTGCCCGGAAGAAGTCGAGGACAGCCATGCATTTCTTCAGATAGGGATCGTTCGTCTCTTTCAGCTGGCGCGGGAGCTGGTTCAGGCACCTGATCAGGCTGCGGACGTCGTTGCGCACTGCAAAGATGTGACTCATTAGCGAAAGCGTATACATCTGCATGACGATGTCGTTCTGCTCCTGGAACTTGGCCAGGGCGCGCTGGAGCAGTGGCACCATCTCATCATCCCAGTTATGCGTGTACAGGAAGCTTTTAATGTAGAGCAGGCGGCCGTTGTCGTTGACCACCGCCTCGGGCAGCAGCTTGAACCACAGCCTGAGCTGTTCCACCGCCTCAAAGGTGATCATCTTCATGCTCTCCTGGGTCACCAGATCGACCGCCAGGTCAACATTGCCGCTGGCGATGAAATGCTCGATCGCCCGGCTGAAGAGTTGTTGTCCGATGTAATGGGATGCCGCCCTCACGTGATAGCGGGAGACTGCTGCCGCCGGCAGGTGGGCGGGCTGCGCCTGCAGCAGCGCCTCCCGGAACAACGGATGAAAGCGGTAGGTGGTTTCGGGGCCTGGTGTCTTTTGGATGAACAATCCTTTCTGCTCGCATTGCGCCAGCAGATCCGGCGTATTTGGCTCTTCGAGGATGCTGCTGGCTTCAGCGATGGTGAAATCGCTCAGGACAGCTGCCTTGACCAGCCACATGATCAGGTCACTGCCGGTGGTTTTCAGCACCTCAGCAGCCAGATAGTTAAACAGGAGTGCCTTCTGTCCGGCCCTCTTGATTATGCCGGTGGCTTCACTGGTAGTGTGCCTCACCAGCACCTGGCAGGTGATGATGATCCCGGCGATCCAGCCCTCGGTCGTGCAGATAATCTGCTGCACCAGCTCTGGCGCCGCGGCGATCCCATAAATCTCCTGCAGCAGCCTGGTCAACTCCGCTGCGGAGAAGAGCAGGTCCTCTCGTCCGATCTCCAGCATGTTCTGCTGCAGCCTCTGTCGACCGGCCAACAGTCCGGTTTCGGTGCGGCTGCTGACGATCACGGAGCAGTTGACGGGGAGATTGTTGATCAGATACTCGACAGCGCTGGTAATCTCCGGCGAGCCGGCGGCGTGCTGGAAATCATCCAGAACGATAAAGGTTTTCTGAGTAGAGTGGCATTCTTGCCATGCCCATAGCTCCTGGCAGATGACGGCAGCCGCGTAACGGTGTGGTTCCGGGGTGTTGCCGTAGCGCTCCAGGCTGGCGCGTGTTCCGATCCAGGCCTCATCCTCGCCGGGGAAGAGGGTTTCGGCCAGGTGGGCGTAAAAAACAGTCAGGTCGCGGTCCTCCTGCTCCAACCGGTACCAGCATACCCGGTGATCCTGCGACCCGGCGAGAGCCAGAGCGGCGGCCAGCAGGGTGGTCTTGCCGTAACCGGCGGGAGCGGTCACTGTGGTTGCCCGGCTGTCGAAGATCGCTCGCCCCAGTTTGGTTATCCGTTTTGAGAGCAATAGAGAGCCAGGGAGTTGCGGGCTGATCAGCTTGCTCTTGACCACGGGGATGCCCTGCATGCCATTACCCCCAAAAGTTGACATCTAAATAGATAATATCATAGGTTTAACAAAAATTTCACACATATATATTACAATGAAAAAAAGTATTTTTACTCTGGCGGACGGCGAAAGAACCAGGCACGCTCTGTTTTAAAATAATATTTGGCCAGCGAAATTCGGGCAGGGATGCGATGGATGGGCGTACAGGTTTGCCGTTGCTGCAGAATTGTAGAGCATCTGCTTATATCAACGTTAGGTGCAAATTTCAGTGATTGCAGATGATTGCAATAGCTGATATCCGCATTGATTGTCATGAAAGGGACATGTCTTGGTGACTAAAGGAGGATGTAAAAATGCTCAGAGTAAAAGGGTCAGTAATGGCGGTTCGCCCTCGTGGGCGCATGACGAAGTGGCTGGTGATCATGGTAGCTGCTTTACTCATACTGCCGCTGGGCTGGGTGGCGCCGGCAGCAGCCGGTTCCCTGCTCACCGTTCCTGCGGGCGGAGAGTCCTGGTTCGTCGGCACCGTCCACAACATCACCTGGAATTATGCCGGCATCACCGGGCTGACTAACACAGTCGACCTGGACTTCAGCACGGATTCCGGGAACACCTGGTCTTCGATCGAGCATGACCTCCAGCTGGCAGGGCAGCCACAGCAATACGCCTGGACTGTTCCCAACGCTTCCACCACCCACGCCAGGATCAAGATCACCGTCAACTATACGATACTGAGCTCGTCCGGTGGTTTTCCACCCAGTATAACAACGACTACGGAGGTGGGAGGCTTTGGGCAGAGCGGCGACTTCACCATCGCGGCGCTGGTGCCCAGCCTGCCGGTTTATCTAAAGGCCCCAACCGATCTCACGGCCGCAGCGGCCTCAAGTTCGGAGATCGACCTGGCCTGGAAGGACAACGCCAGCAACGAGACTGTCTACAACATCGAGCGCAAATCGGGCAGCGGGAATTATGCGGTGGTTACCCAGGTGGCTGCCAACACCACCTCATATAAGAATACCGGCCTCTCCGCCAGCGCCACCACCCCATTATTCCATATCACTCCGATCACACCGATCACGCCCGTGATTCCCGGTCTGTTTTCCACGGTGCTGAAGTTCTATATCGGCCAAAGCGCTGCCAAGGTCAACGGCGCCAGCGTGCCGATCGATGCCAACAACCCTGGGGTTACGCCGGTCATCGTCAACGGGCGCACTATACTGCCGCTGCGCTTCATCGGTGAGCAACTGGGCTGCCAGGTGGACTGGGACCAGGCGCAGCAGCTGGTCACCGTGACCTACCCGAAGCCGTAAGCGCGACCAAAGGGATCGCCATACGCGGATCCGTACTACAACCGATCGTGGTTTCTGGCGCAAGGCTTATGCGGCCAGTTCGTGTAATTGATTTTTTGCTTCGGAGGGCAAGATGGACGAGGAACACAGCGGGACCGGGAGCGATCAGGAAGATCCTTCTTCGGGGGTAGCGGCCACAATCAAGACCGGCGGCAGGATCGTCAGCCTCTTCGATCTGGCTAAAGCGATCATCATGGCCATTGTGGTGACCGTATTCGCGCTATTTCTGTCCCACCGGGGCGTACCGCTGCTGATCTGTATAGTTGTAGCTGCTGTGCCCTGGCTGCTGGTGGTTGTCCAGCATATTGCCTATCGCAAAATCAGTGCCGTTGATCTCGGCCCAACAACCAATGCTCATACGCTGGATCTTCAGATCAGTCCTGATGAGAAGATCATCGATCGTGTGTCCGGCATCATGAGGATCGGTTGGGGGGCCAGCCCGGGTCAGGTGCTCCGTGCCGGTCAAACATTCGGGGTGGGGAGGGATCTGAACCCCGAGAACGCCATGCTGCTGACCGATAGGAGCATCTGGTTGATCACGGTTCCGATTGCCGGGGCGGGCACGGTGATCAGGGGAACCGATATTTCGACGATGGAGTGGCTTTTTTCCCGGAATCAGATCGATAGTAAGCTGATGGAAATGATGGCGACCATGTCCTTGCAGGAGATTGTTCAAGCAGGCGCAAGATCGTTCAAAATTTCCTTTAATTGCATCAGGGATGTGAAGACCAGCGATCATTCGCAGATGATCGCCATTTCTGTTGCGGACAAGAAAAAATATCAGTACAGCATACGGAATCTGGCTGATTATGAGAAGGCCAAGGAGATCATAACCAAAATTCCTCGACGTCCATGACCAAATGTTGATGTTTTATAAAATGTGGGGCCATACTTTCCACGCTTGGTACCAGTGCTAATAGTCATGTAAGAGCCGGCTATTGATACGATTGCTTAAAAGTCAAAATGCTTTGAGGGGGTGGGGGCACGACACCATTGTATATTTTAAAATCTTGAGGAGGTACTGCGGTTGAAAAACAGTTTCATCAGGGTATCAGCGTCTTGTTGGCGATCACCTTTGCCTTGCTCAGTTGCCTGCCCTTCGAAGCGGGCCGGTCCGAGGGGATCACCATTTACAGTTCCGCCAGTTCCTGGGCGGTGCCGGAGATCCAGCAGGCCTATGATTACGGCTTGACCTATCCCGGCATCATGTTGGAGCGAGTCGGCAACATCTCAGCAACTACTAAAAATCACCAGGAGGCTGAAGCATGAAAAACGTGAAGATGTTTGTCTGCGGGTTTCTGGTATGTGCGATGTTGATAGGTATCGCTGCTGTTGCTTTTGCGGATAGCGGTGTGAACGTCACTGCGGTACTGTCCAGCACCATCAAGATGAAGCTTAACGGCAATGATTTTAATCCTCAGGATACAGACGGCACCTACGTCAAGCCTCTGATCTACAACGGCAGGACCTACTTGCCCGTCAAATTCCTGGCGGCAGCGTTGAATATTCCGGTGGATTGGGACGGCAGGACGAGTACTGTCTGGATCGGCGGCCAGTCAGATCTATTACAGGTGAACGATGTCAAATATTATGAGGATTATTACGGCACGGTGCTCACCACCGACACAGGCATGCTTACCAGCCCGAGTGCGACCTACAAGTGGGGCGTAACCAATGATAAACCTCTGGATATGCAGTACTTCACCTTTTTCTTGAAGCCGAACGGATTGTATAAGCGATTCCGGGCCTCGTTCTTCCTCGATAGCAGCGCCAAGGACAATCTGACCATAAATATCAGGAAAGACAACTACGATGGGCAGGTGATCAAGTCCATCGTGCTGCAGCCGGGAGCGACCCTTGATAATGTCGATCTAGACATCGGTGGAATTGACAAGATTTGTATCGAATCAAATATCGCCATCAACCATGGGATAATCAAAAAGCTGATAGTCGGAGAGCCGATATTCTATAATGAAACGCTTCCCTCGGTATCGGCCACCCACAGATAGGTTCCTCTCGGATGTTGATGGAAATTGACTGGAAGGTTTCGGCCCTTCAGTCAACAGTTCGGCAAAAACAATATTGGCAAAGCGGTTAAATCAGAGGGGGATCAGGATGTGCTTCATGAAACAAAAGTTTCACAGAAGTGTTAATTTATTATTGGTGGTTGCTATCCTCTGTATCAGCTGCCTGCCCTTCGGGGTGGGCAAATCAGAAGGTATTACGATCGACAGTTCCGCCAGTTCGTGGGCAGTGCCGGAGATCCAGCAGGCGTATGCCGACGGCCTGACCTATCCGGGCATCATGATGGACTTCAAAAGGCCGATCACCCGCCAGGAGTTCTGCACCATCGCCGTCCTGCTCTACCAGAAGCTGACCGGCCAGACCGTGACCGCCGGCAGCGATCCGTTTACGGACACGTCCGATCCCGAGATCATCAAGGCCTATCAGTTGGGGATCGTCAAGGGTACCGGGCCCGGCCAGTTTTCCCCGGGGCTGAACATCACCAGGCAGGAGATCTGTGTGATGATCTTCAACGCCCTGGACAAGGCGATCGGCAATCTCAACAAGGACACCGGCGGCCAATTTCCCTTTGACGACCAGAACCAGATCGCCGCCTGGGCGCTGGACGCCATGAAGTTCGCCTATAAGAACCAGATCATGAGCGGGGTGGGCAACAACCTGATCGATCCCCTGAGCAACACCACCCGGGAGCAGGCGATCGCCCTGATCAAGAGGACCTACGAGGCCTTCAAGAGCGGCGGTTCCGGCAGTCAACTGGGGCCGGGCGGGACGCCGGGCACCCAGACCGGCAGCAATGCCACCGTGCCGATCGGGCAGGTCACTCCGCCGCTGGCCTCCCAGATGGACCGCTTCATGAAGGTGAACCTCACCAACCGGCTGACGAACCCGAAGTATGACACCCGCCTTAAACTGTTCGCGGCCACCGGGCCGGGCAAACCGAACGCCAAACCGGTCCTGTCTTCCAGCCAGATGATAGCGCCGCCTATCTCCAACCTGCAGCTGGGCAACCTGGCGGCCAGCTCCACGGTGCAGTCAAGTCTCTCAGCCTTGAACTTGCCGATCATCCGGCCGATAGTACCAATAACACCTACGCTTCCTACAATACCTATACTGCCAACATTGCCTGTACTGCCTAAAATACCGCAGTTGACCTCATCGGGGCCGGTGTACTCCAACGCCGATTGCGGCGCCTTCATCGACCAGAACGGGGACCAGAAACGCTGGTTTTCTTTCGGCCTGAAAAACGCTTCCGGTGCTGCCAACGTCCTCTGGCAGGTCTCCAAGACACCTTTCACCGGCTTCCCGGACAACTGGAAGCAGCCTCCCGGCCTGGTCGCCTCCGGGCAGGTATCCGCACAGGCGGGTGAGTTCACCATCGATTTCGGCGCTCTCGGCTCCGGTCAGCAGACCGGCGGTCTCTTCGGCAACCTCCACCTGTTCAGCAATATACATCTGTTTTGGAACGGCAGCAGTACCTACCAGGAGATCCCCAAGGCCCAGCGCATCTACTACGTGCGGGCGGTGCCGGTGGACTCCGGCGGCAACTGCATCGGCGATCCCGGGGCCGGCCTGGCAGTATTGTACGGCAAGCCCCTGACGGCGCCATCCGCCTTTGCCCAGGGCGTGTCCTCCTCCTTCGAACTATGGGCGGCGCAAAACGCAGGTCAACCCTCACAGGCACCTGTGGAATTTCCTAATAACATTAAGCACCTGCAATCAGTGGGAAGCGGCCCTGAAGTGGATCCCTACTGGTTCCAGTTCAAGAACTTCGACGCCGCTGCCACACAGGTGGTGATGCAGGTGGCCACGCAGCCCTTCTCCGGGCAGGCCGCCGGCTGGGATTCACCGGCGGGCCTGGCCTACTCCCAGGCCTACAGTTCGCTGCCGGTGTCGCTGACCTCGTACGGCAATAACATCGTGCCGATCAAGTTCAGCGACTTCGGGCCCACCAAGGCGCAGATGCAGGCCGACCAGTACCTGAACTATTACGTGCGGGCGGTGGCGCTGAAGCCCTCGGCCACCCCCGGCTGCATGGACGTCTCCTTCTCGGAGACGATCACCGTCAAGTACGGCTATGCCACCCCGGTCAAGATCTACGCCACTAAGAACGTGACGGTGGCCTCCCGGATCCCGGATGTCAAGATCCTGCACTACGAGCCGGTGCAGTGGGAGGACCCGGACTGGGCGGCTCACTACTACGTGTTCCGGGCACCGCAGTGGAGCGAGATCAACTGCAAGTTCAAGAACAGCACGACCGAGCTGTTTCCCTACTCGCCCTTCACCTATCCGAACACCACTCCGCAGCAGTACCAGCAGCAGGTCATTCCCACGGTGCTCGTCCAGGGCACCAAGGTGCAGATCGTGCATGAGGACCAGGACAAATCCTGGTGGGAGGACCTGTGGGACAGCATCGTCAACTTCTTCAGCGACCTGGTCGACGCGATCAAGGGGATCGTCAACTGGGTCAGCCAGGCCTATAATGATCTGAAAACCGGGCTGATCAACTTCGTGGCCAACGCCTTCCCGATCGCCAGCTGGCGTGACGCCCTCAAGACTGCCCTGACCGCCCTGGTGGACACCGGCCTGGCGGCCATGGGCATACCGCCGGAGTTGCCTAACTTCGACCAGCTGACCAGCATGAGCCTGGATTACATGGCGGAGGTCGCCCTGGATGAGGCGGGGGTGCCTGCCGATCAGATTACCAAGGACGTGATCGAAAAGACGGCCTCGGGCCTGGCTGACTCCATCGCCAGTTCTGCCAACTCATCCACGCCCAACCCGATCAATGAGCCGTTTTTGAAGGCCGACCCGGATTACCTGGACCGGCCGGCCTACATCGACGTGCAGGTCAGCAACCCCTACTCCGACGTCACAACGATGCCGGGCAGCTTCAACATCGACGCTAAGTTTGAGTATGATGGCTACCCCAGCCAGTTTAACAGCATCTCCTTGGATTACGAGGACTGGGGCGATTTGCCCACCGACCAGCAGTTTGCCGATGCCATCAGCTATGAGTCGCATTTCTGGAACCTGCTTAAAGGCGAGCCGGGCTACCCGAAATACTGGTGGATCTACGAACCGGTGCGGGGGCAGGAGATCCCGTCCCTGCAGCCCGGCGAGAGCAGGACGGTGCGCATCTACCTGAAGGAATACGTCGGGAAGCCCTATCCGGGCACGGTCAACGCCGACACGGCGGACAGCGAGGACTGGGCGAACCTGTACTGGAAGAGCTGGGACAATGCCACCTTCAACGTCTACACCAGTGGCTACGACCTGTCCCCGGCCAAGGATGTCTGGCTGTCCCAGGGCCATACGGAAAGCCCCGACACCATCTACACCTTCAACTACGACCGCACCAGCAGTGGGGGGAGCTTCCAACGGGTGCCCTGCCAGGCGTACACGCCGTAACCTGCGGGCGGGAAGTTCTCAGAACAAACTACCGAAACTGGTGAAACCGGACGCTCGAGCGTCCGGTTTCCACTTTCAGTCACCCATGCCGGCCATTTTAATTGGGGCCTCTGCAATTTAATAGAGGAAACTGTTCTCTGTTCGGCCGTTTCAAGCGATATGTTTGGCGATGAACATCACCTCCAATAGCATGATATCGCCGGCGATTTCATAAGCGCCGTATGCAGCGTATGCCAATCTGGCCTAGACCATCTCCAGGAAGGCCTGGATCCGCACCCGGAGGGTTTCGATGTCCGACTGCGAGTAGTCGGTCTCCAGTTGCAGGAAGGGCAGGCCGAGCTGGTTCTTGACCAGGTCGGCCACGAAATGCGATTCGATGTTATAGGTGTGGCAGGCCTGCCAGGTGAGGTCGATGACGCCGTCCACCTGGAAATCCCGGATCATTCTCTGCAGCAGATCGAACCGCCGGCGGTTGGGGGACATCACCGAGCAGGGGATCTGCATGTATTTCCGGGCCAGCAGCAGCAGCGGATCGGACTGGTCCTGCTCGTCGACGCGCAGTTCCACGGTTTTGTAACCGCCGCAGTTCTCCATCGCTACCACCAGGCCTCCGGATGACTCCACCAGTTCGATCACCTTCTCGCTGCCCACTCCCACCGGGGTGCCGGTGAGCAGGATGCGGGGCGCAGCGGCCGGTGCCGCGGCCAGGCCCTCGGAGGCTTTAGCCCTGGTCTCCGCCGCCAGGTTGTCGATCAAGCGCACCGCCTCCTGGCGATCGGCCTGAAAGCCGATCTGCCAGGCCACCCTCAGCATGTCCATGCCGGAGATCAGGGCGGGTCTGGCCTGGTTCAGGTCGAACAGGGCCTGCAGCGCCAGGCTCTCCTCATTGACCTGGTGGATCGCCTGGCGCAGCGCCTCATCGGTGATGGTTCTTCCGAAAAACCGCTCCAGGTATGCCTTCAGGCGCTTCAGTTCGGAATACCACAGCTGCACCGAGGCCTCCTCGTCCGGTGCCTGGGGCAGTTGCATCACGTAGATCTCCTTGATCTGCTTGCTCTGCATGATCTCGAACATCTTCTTCTTGCCGTCGCAGGTGGTCTCCCCGATCACCAGATCGGAGGTGGCGAAGAAGGGGCAGGTGTCGGTGATGGCAAAACCATAGGAGGACTTGATCAGGGGACACAGGTTGCGGGGCAGGTCCTGCTCGGCGGCGGCGATTGGCGTCTCCCTGGTACCGCATAGGCCGACCGGGATACCCCCGCCGGCCAGCACCAGTTCCCGGGGGCAGTAGGTACAGTAGATCCCCACTACCTTAGTACCGTCCTGCTTGGCGCTCCGCATGGCCACCAGGCTCTCCTCGCGGATGTTGTCAAACGTGTCTAAGGCTGCCGGTTTCACGGCGATCACTCCTTTAAAGTTTGCGATAAAACATGGATTGTAGCAGCGCAGTTAAGAGAGACACAGTATAGTATTGGCTGGCCTCATATAAAATCCTGCAATGTAATAAATAACTTTAAATAATATTGCAACGAGGCGGGAAGGAGTTTATGTATAACATATGCTAATAAAAAATATGCAGGATAATTATGAACTAGCTCGAAACTAAATGATAGCCAGCTTGAGCATCGGATCTCAATCTGAACATTGACCCGGCCGGTGGCCGATCGACCCCCCAGCGGCTGATTTCGTATGCTGTTTCAGCCGAGGCCAGGTGATAAGCAATCGACGATTGCGCCGATCTTGTGTTGATAGGGGTTGAGGAACGGCCCCCGGAGGGTGAAGGGAAGAGCTACAGCCGTACTGGTCAAACAGTTTATGGGAGACGAGGAGGGATCGAGGATGGGCGTTGTGCTGCATGGAGATCGGATGACACCCAAGGAAAGAATAGCGGCTTTTGCCACTGGCAAGGAATTTGATCGCCTGCCATGTTTTTTGTCTCTGGGAGAGACGGCGACAAGCCTGATCGGCAAAACAGTGGCCGAATACCACCACTCCCCGCGGGTGATGGCAGACGTGGATGTCGCTACCTACCGTCTGTTCGGCCAGGATGGAGTGGGGGTAGGTCCGGGCTTCCACGGCATTGCCGAGGCAATGGGCACCGGACTGTGCTTTCCCGATTTTAATGTGCCCTATATTGCTGAACCGGTGGTCAGGGATTATGACGATATAGATAGGCTGGAGCCGGCGGACCCGTACCGTGACGGCCGGCTGCCGCTATTTCTGGAGGCAACGCAGTTGATCATCGACGAACTGGGGGATGAGGTAAACGTGGGCAGCGGCATTGGGGGGCCATTTTCCATTGCGGCCTGCCTGCGGGGAACCGAGTATTTTCTCAGAGATCTGCGCAAGAATCCGGAGGCGGCACACCGGCTGCTGCGACTGGCGACTGAAAGCGCCCTGCGCTACATCGACGCCGTCAGTGAACTGGGGATCGCCCCGGGCTTTGCCGACCCGGTGGCCTCGGGCACAGTGATCAGCGCTGCCCAGTTCCGGGAGTTTGCCCAACCCTACCTGAAGATCTGTACTGACCGGATCAACGAGAAATGTGGCAAGAGGCCCAATCTGCACATTTGTGGCGACACCAGCCGTATCTGGACGGAGATGGCTGATACCGGAGCCGCAACGCTCAGCCTGGATAACATAGTTGACCTGGCTGCAGCCAAGGAGGCGGTCGGCAACCGGGTTTGCCTGATGGGCAACGTGTCGCCGGCCCAGACCCTGCACAAGGGCACGCCGGCGGATGTGGAGGCGGAGGCCAGGTCATGCATTAGAAAAGCCTATGACAGTCCTAAGGGATATTTTCTGGCAGCGGGCTGCCAGATCCCCATTGGGACACCGGTGGAGAATATCAAGGCCCTGATCGATACGGCTAGAATTTACGGCAAATGGCCGATCGCCCCCGAGCGCCTGAATCCTTAAGTCTGGTCAGGGCATCTAGAAAAGTTAGTATAAACGGAGGTATCATTTGATGGCAGTGGAAGAGATATTGGAACGCCTGATCCGGGGTGTCCGGGAGATGGATGAGGACCTGACCGCGGAAGCGGCGCAGGATGCCCTGGCCAGCCAGATACCGGCTCTGACCGCCATCAACGACGGCCTGGTCAGGGGCATGAATGAGGCCGGCCGGCTCTACGAGATCCAGGAATATTTCGTACCCGAACTGCTGCTCTGCTCGGACGCCATGTACGCCGGACTGGGGATTCCGTCGCCGCACATTCAACGGGCCGAAGAGGAGAGCAGGGCAAAAGTGGTGCTCGGGGTGATGCAGGGTGACACCCACGACATCGGGAAGAACCTGGTCAAGCTGATGCTGGAGGTGGATGGATTCGAAGTCTTTGATCTGGGGCGGGACGTGCCTCCGGCCGCTTTTGTGGCCAAGGTCAAAGAGACCGGCGCTGAACTGCTCGGCATGTCCACTCTGATGTCCACCACCATGGATGCCATGGGCGTGGCGATCCGGATGCTGCAGCAGGAAGGGCTGCGGGAACAGACAACGGTGATGATCGGTGGCGGGCCGATTTCCCAGGCCTTTGCGGACCTGATCGGGGCTGACGGCTATGCCGAGAATGCCACCGGCGCCGTCCGGGAGGCCAGGCGGCTGCTGGCCTCCAGAGAGGCCGCGGTCCGGTGATCAACGCCGTAGACAGGTCGATCATATCCCTGCAGAGGGGTCGGGTTGAAGTAAATAACACCTCCAGGATGATCATAATGGTGCCCGGATCATGGGTATACTCCTGAGTGAAAAAGGATAGAGATTATCCTATAATATGAGCAAAATGAAATTTAGGAGGGTCTAGATGATGGACAAAGTCTCTCTGGGGAATAAGGGTCCTGTTTGCGTGACACCAGTCTGGGTTATCGGCACCTACGATCAGGCGGGGAAGCCCAATGCCAGCACCGCTGCCTGGGTGGGGATGTGCTGCTCAGTCCCGCCGGCGGTGGCAGTCTCGTTCCGGAAGGCCACCTGTGCCTACGAGAATATCTTGCAGAAAAAAGCCTTCACGGTATCCATTCCTACCGAGGATTACATCAACGAGGCCGATTATTTCGGAATCGCCTCCGGCCGGGACGCCGACAAATTTGCCGCCACCGGGCTGACTCCGGTGAGGAGCGAGCTGGTGGACGCTCCTTACGTGCAGGAATTCCCGTACATCCTGGAGTGCAGGCTGCTGCAGCATATTGAAATCGGCCTGCATACCCAGTTCATCGGTGAGATCCTGGACGTGAAGGCAGATTCAGCTGTACTGGGCGAGAACGGGGCTCCGGCCATCGAGAAGATCAGACCGATCTTCTTTGCCCCTGGCAGCCGTTCTTATTACGCAGCTGGCCCGCAGCTAGGCAAGGCTTTCTCCGTGGGAAAAAAGATCGGCTGATTCAGCAGGTGTCGGGGGTTCGGGCTCAGGCGCTTAAGGCCTTAGGCGCATATGGCTTGTGCTTACTGGAGATGGCACAATTTTCAGGATATAAAAAATGTGTTATAATGGCTGAGCGATGCCAGGTTTTTGGTGTCCGTCTCTTTCTAGGGATAAAACATTAATGTGCCAGGTTTGGTCGTGCTAGACGGGGGGGTAGCGGCACCCTGTAGCCCGCAATCCGCTAGAGCGGGGTTGAATTCCTGCCCGAGGGTTGATCTTGTGGGGCTGCCCGTGGCAAGTGGTGAAGACGTTTGGGTCCTGCGCAGCGAGAACCCATGAACCCCGTCAGGTCCGGAAGGAAGCAGCGGTAAGTGGTGCTTTTCGGGTGCCGCGGGAGCGCCTGAATCGAGCTGGCTGCCACGGTAACGCCCGGAAGGTTTCATTCGGAGGCAGGTGCACGGCCGTTAAAATTGGGAAGGATGGCGATGATTGTTGCGCCATCCTTTTCTTGTTGATTAGTCTTTCACCAGGAAGCTGATGGCTGAGCTGATGATCATCAGCATCAAAGCGGCGATGATGGCGGAGCCGAAGCCCTGGATGGTAAACCCCCTTACGACCAGGCTGACCAGCCACAGCATCAGTCCGTTGACAACCAGCGTGAACAACCCCAGGGTCAGCACGTTGATGGGAATGGTGAGCAACAGGATTACCGGGCGGATGGTGGCGTTGGCCAGGCCGAGGAGCACGGAGCCGATGATTGCCCCCAGTATGGTCACGTTGAAGCCCTTGACGATATAGGCGGTCAACAGTATTCCTACGATATTGATAATCCATCTGATCAGCCAGCGCGGCATTATCGTTCCTCCCCCGTAATGTCATTATCGCTAGAAATTGGCATCTTGTTTTTTTAAGTGCCTATCTTGTTTCATCTTACCATCTATTCGACCCGTGTCAAATAATCACAGGATTGGGAAGGCATACTATCATCTGGTATCTGCGAGATTATTTAAAGTCGAATGCAACCGAAACCACCCTGTTCTCGGCAAGTTTGCAGTATTCGGCGGCGATGTCGTAGCCCACGTAATGACGGTTGCTGGCCTTGGCGGCCACGCAGGTGGTGCCGGAGCCACAGAACGGGTCGAGCACCACGTCTCCCACGTAGGAGTAAAGTCTGATCACCCGGTTGGCCAACTCTACCGGGAAGGGAGCGGGATGCCCAACGCGTTTCGCCCGTTCCGGGGGGATCTCCCAAACAGACAGGGTGGATTCCATAAATTCATCCCGGGAGATGTCCGATTCCCCCTTGTCCGGCCGGCCATAGAGCTCCTTGGTGAACACCAGCAGGTACTCGTGGAGGTCGCGTAGCCGAGGGGACTTAGCGGACTTCCAACTGCCCCAGGCGCAGTTGCCGCTGGCCCCGCGGCCCTTGCGCCAGATGATCTCCCCCGCCGGCAGGAAACCGACGGCAGTATGGACGGCATAGAAGTAGGCGTGTAGGGGAATATACGGTTTGCGGCCGAGGTTGGCCACATTGACCACGTAGCGGCCGCCGGGCAGCAGCACCCGGTAGACCTCCGCAGCCACCCGCCGGATCAGCTCCAGGTAATCGCTCAGGCACAGGTCTGGCTCGTATTTCTTCCCGGTGTTGTAGGGCGGCGAGGTAAAGGCCAGGGCGACACTGCGATCGGGTATCTGCAGCATCTCTTCCGAGGTATGACAGTAGATGCGGTCGGCCCAATCTGCTAGTGGGTACTCTGGGATTATCCTGACGGTTGACTGTTCCTGGGATGGGGCGGCTTGATCGATGAGCAGACGGGGGATGCCGCTCCCATCCTGGGCGTATAGGCTGCGGGCATAGAAGGCGCTGGCGTCGTGAGACTCCCGTTTGGACACGCCAAAGGCTGAAGTTTGGGTTTTCAACAGGTTTCCTCCCAGGATCAAGTTACGTTGCTAACATCACATGTTCGAGACCAGGGGGTCGCTTTCCTCTGCTGCCCGATATTAATCGGCGCATTTACTCGGCATTTTTACTGGGATCACCGGCTTCTATCCCGGCTTGACAGCCGATACCTGATAAAGGAAACTTACTTCAGGTGGGGTTTTAACCCCAGCTGAAGTTTAGTTGACTTATCCCGCCCGGGTACGGGGCACCCGGCTTAGCGCCCCTTATCCCACCGCTTGCAAAAGTGGGGAGTATTAGGGGCGGTTAGCTATCGGATAAAATAGTATGAAGCAGGAAAGCGTCAGTTAAAAAAGAAGTTACTAATAATGCAGGAAGATATTAAGACTATATCATCAGTGATGAGGGGGGCTTGAGCATGGAACACCTGGCCTTGTACCGGTCATGGCGGCCGCAGTTTTTCCGCGAGGTGATCGGGCAGGAGCACGTCTGCCGGACGCTGCGGAACGCGGTGCGCCTGGGACGGGTCGCTCATGCCTACCTGTTCTGCGGCCCCCGGGGCACCGGCAAGACCAGTACCGCCCGCATCCTGGCCAAGGCGGTTAATTGCCCTAACAATGAGGACGGTGAACCCTGTAATAACTGCTCTGCCTGCAAGAATACTACCGCTGGTGTCTCCCTGGACGTGATAGAGATGGACGCTGCCTCCCACCGGGGGATCGAGGAGATCCGGGAACTCAACCAGAAGGTCTGCTTCGCGCCCACTGCCGGCAAGTCCCGGTTGTTTATCATCGACGAGGTGCACATGCTGACCGGAGAGGCCTTCAACGCCCTCCTGAAAACTCTGGAGGAGCCTCCCCGGCACACCATCTTCGTGCTGGCCACCACCGAGGCCCACAAGGTGCCCCTGACCATCATGTCCCGCTGCCAGCGCTTCGACTTCCGGCGGCTAGGCCAGGGCGTGATCGGGGAATACCTGCGCCGGGTGGCCGGGGAGGAGGGCTGGCAGATCGACGATGAGGCCCTGGAGCTGCTCAGCCAGCACGCCGGAGGCGCTTTGCGGGATGCCCTGGGTCTGTTGGAGCAGGCCGCCAGTTTTACTGGTGGCATCATTACCCGGACTGACCTGGAAGCCCTGACCGGCGCCACGAACCCCGAAGGTTTGAGAGCACTACTGACTGCGGTCATGGCGGGAGATGTGCCCTCCCTGCTGCAGCAGTTGGACAATCTGTTTACCGGAGGCTGTGAACCCCGGCAGGTACTGTTCCAACTGATCGACCAGGTGCGAGAATACTTGTTTACCGCGGCCATACCGGGGTCTGAGCGCACTGGCTATGCCAGTTTGCTGCGCGGCCTGGCTGCAGCGGAGGTGAACCTGAAGGGCAACAGCCGCCCGGACCTGGTGCTGGAGTTGGCCCTGGTACGATTTGCTGATGCCCAGGCGATCTCCGCTACAGAACGAGGAGCACGACTGCTGGCAGACCCCTCTGGGCCAAGCGGCAGCCAAGCGGCTGTAGCCAGAACGGGTACGGCTGTGGCGACCCCGGTGGCAGCAACGGCTGCAGCGGCAAGACCTGCAGCGGCGATAACCGAACCGGTTGCCACCGATAAAACCAGAGCAACTGCAGGAACAACAGAGGCGGTTGTTGCTGCCGGCACAATTACCGGGCCGCCAGCTTCACGACAACAGCCACCGGCTGCGGGGGATCTCGGTAACATCAGGAAGATCCTGAGCCGGAGCCTGCAGGGACTGCCGTTTGCGGTACAGGCCCTGGGAGCATGTAAATTGGAACAGGACGAACAAAGGATCGCCTTGAAGGTGCCTAACACCTTTCAACTGGAGACTCTCTCGAAAGACGAGATCCGCCACCGGTTGCAGAATGCCCTCGCACAGTACTGCCTCACCCTGTCGTTGGAGATCGCCTATGAGGCGGGGACTATAGGGGAGAGAAGCTCTCCGACTCAGGCGCTGCCACAGGCCTCTCCGCTCAGGGGTTCCCCGCAGGATGCACTGCCAACAGAGCCTCCCCGGGATGGGCTAGAGCCAGTGGCCTCAGCCCCAGGCATCCTGTCAGAGGGTCGGCAGCGGGAATCATCCTCAGAGATAGAGCCTCCATCACCTGATACCGAACGGGAAGATCGCAGGAAAACTCAGGTGGGCGAAACTGTTGATATTGAAGATGGCTTGGAACCGGGTCTCTTTGAGATTCTGGCGCAGGAAGCGGTCCCGGTGGCCGATCAGGATGCCGATCATAATGAAGCTTTACCTGCCCCGGAGGGTGAGCAGCAGACTGAGCCTGAACAGCAGCCGGAATCAGGTCCGGCGCCCGGCCACAAAGAGCAATCCGCGGCGCAGCAGTACACGGATCACCGGAGTGATCCCGGCCAACCGATCGACCCGGTGGGAGTGGCCCTGACATTGTTTAACGGCAAGATCATCAGCTGATCAACAGAACGGAGGTTTTACGGATGGGTTTTGGCGGCAACATGCAGAAGATGATGAAGCAGGTGCAGAAGATGCAGGCGGATATGGCGCGCCTGCAGGATGAGTTGGGCAACATCAACGTAGAGGGCAGCGCTGGGGGTGGCACTGTCCAGGTGGTGTCCAACTGTCACCAGGAGATCAAACAGGTTAAGATCGACAAGTCGGTCATTGACCCAGAGGATGCAGAGTTGCTGGAAGACCTGGTGCTGACCGCGGTCAACGATGCCCTGAACAAGTCTAAGGAGACTTCTGCTCAGGAGATGGAGAAGATCACCGGTGGCATGAAACTTCCAGGGATGTTCTAGCCTGTCATTTAGTAGAGTGACGATGCCGGCATAGCTGTTCTTACTGCCGTATCTATACTTCAATCAAGGCGGGTGAGTATTCTTGTTTCTTTATCCGGAGCCCCTGGCGGCGCTGGTCGAATCCCTGCGCAAACTGCCTGGGATCGGGCCTAAGACAGCCCAGCGCCTCGCCCTATACCTACTCCATGCCCCGGCAGCAGAGGCGGAGGGGATCGCCCACTCCATCCTGGAGGCACGGGAGAAGATCTTTCTCTGTTCGGTCTGCGGCAACTTTACTGATGTAGACCCCTGTATACTCTGCCAGGATGTGAACCGTAACCAATCACTGGTCTGCGTGGTGGAGTCGCCCCGGGACATCATCGCCTTTGAGCGCACCCGGGACTTCAGAGGCCTCTACCACGTCCTGCACGGTGTACTCTCGCCCATCGACGGGATCGGGCCGTCGGATCTGAAGATCGCCGAACTGCTGCAACGGGTTCAGGGTGGCTCGGTCAAGGAGGTCATCCTGGCCCTGAATCCAAACGTGGAGGGCGGAGCCACGTCCATCTACCTCGCCCAACTGCTCAAACCTCTGAATCTGAAGGTGACCCGGATCGCCCACGGCATTCCGGTCGGTGGCGATTTGGAATTTACCGACACCGCTACCCTCAGCCGCTCCTTCCTGGGACGGCAGGAGTTATAGACGCTTCTCAAACAACCGCGAAATTATCGAAACAATCGTGCAATAACGGCGCGCCCCGCTCTCTGATTTACTTCAGAGGGCGTTCGGCCGTAGATAGACCATTTAGAAAAACATACCATTAACCAGCAATACTCCTATAATATGTTAAAAAATTCCTGTCATGAGTTCTCACGCCGCCTGCAACCCTGCTGCAACTGTCAAGTTTTTGCCACCTTCCTCATATATTAAGTTAAATCAGTCAGGATGAGAGTGCCATCGCAGTTTAAAGGCAGGAAGCTACTGCGCGGGAGGGAGGTGTCTGGAGATGTCCGGGCAGTTGTCCGAGTGGCTCAAAATCTGTGCCCAGGAGTTTATTCCCAGGGATCGGGATGACCGGAGCGAGGAGTCCAAGGCGCTGGAGAAAGCGCACCGGGAGTGGCTGGAGGCCAGCCGGTTGTTCGATTATGCCACCGAGCCGGAGTTGGTGGATTATGCCATCTACTCCCTCCGGGCGGCGGAGACACAGTTCGTCTATCTATGGAAGAAAGCCAGGGAGCGGGCCTGATAAAGGAGGGAGCAGCTTGGCAGGTACTATTCTGGGGGCTTTGTTCGCCGTTTTTCTGATTTTTTTGGTGGGACAAGCCCTGTGGGGGCCGTTGCGCATCCTGTTGCGGTTGTTGTTCCGGGCCGTTCTGGGTGGGCTGGCCCTGTTTCTAATCGATCTGGCAGCCTCTTCCTGGGGTTGGAGCCTTGGCCTCAACCCGGCAAGTGCGGCCCTGGTGGGAGTGCTGGGATTGCCGGGCCTGATACTGCTGGGCGCCTTAAAGGCGTTTTTCCCCATCCGTTAGGGCCTGCATTCCGGGGCTACCGCACCGGTTACCCTATTTCCCGGTAGTTTGTTTGGACGGCATTGAGGGATCCGGGTGCTTGGAGACATTCAGATCAATGCTCAGCGGATACCCACCGTACGCCAGATTGCTATCCCCGGAGAATTGCCAGACATCGGCTAGGGGCGTTCCGCTGTCAGCAGGAATGAGAGCCGAAGACGGCAGGTTGTTTTCTGTATAATGGGCCGCCCAGACGTAGACATTGCCCGCCAGGGCGCTTCTGATCTGGTTGGCGTTGACCGCATTGCAGTACATGCCCACGCCATATCCCCTGCTCTGAACTTCTCTGTTCCAAGCGGTAACATAGTTCATGTAACTGCCCGTCAAGGGATGAGGGGTCTCGATATCCAGGTAGATGGCGGTATTGCTGGGGAAGCCGGCATAAACCGCCAGAGTCACGGCATCATCGGCATCGCTGATACCGGTCTGTGGATCCAGGTGTTGGCTATCCGCCTGGCGACCGACATATATGGGCAGCAATCCCCATCCCTGATTGACCAGAACCTGCCTCTGATACATAAAACTGGCATCAGGATGGTATGGCGCCGGTCCAAGATAGAAGCCTGTATAAAAGAATGGAGAGTTGTTCCACCAGGCCTGCATCGCAGCGTCTCCCGGATAGGGAGAGGCATCTATTCCATAGTAGAGGTTATTGTCGGCAGGCTTGCCGAGCAGCGCTTTTTTCGCTGCCGGCTGTTGCAGCCACAGGATGAATTGCGTCCCTCCGGCATCGGTGCCCGAGGTATAAAAAACGTCCGGAGCAACCTGCACCACCAATCTGACGGTACCGGTCCGGTACTGGCTAAGCTTGATGGCGGTGACTCCCATGGTGTTGAGCTGCTGCTGCCACGATTGCAGCGAGGAGCTGAGCGTGAAGCCGGTAAAATCGAAGATGAACTGCGGCGAGGAGCCGGTCGACTTGGATGCCTGAGGGTTGAGCGGCGCCGTGCCGGAGAGTTTGATCGCCACGAAGTCTGAGATAGGTACGGCCTGAATCTGGTAGATCTGTGGCGGCAGGGTGATCAGGAACTCACCGGACGCCCCCTGTGTTGTGTGGTAGACCAGGGGCGCGGGGAGAGCCGTAAAGAAGATCTCTACCTCTGCCGTTACCGGCGTTGTCCCCGTAAGGCGCGTCACGATCTTGTCCAGGCCGCCTTGCCCGATATCGATCTCCAATGGGGTGGCGGCGTAGGCGGCCCCCGATACGGTCACCAGCAGGCGCTGGGGGTTCGTCTCGTCCTTGCATTGATAGCTGCCCTGTGCTCCTGTAATATCCACGGTGGTTCCGGTGTTGTCCTGCTTGACCTGCACGCTCAGTGTGCTCTGGCTGGCAGGTGGATTTGCGGGGGTCGAGGGCTGGTATATCTGCACGCAGTCGCCGGAGATCCAACCGGTCTGGCCCTGCCAATCGATCTGATACCAGCCATTATGGCTTTTTGCTCTTGCTTGAAGGATATCTCCGGAGTGTACCTGTCCGATCTTCGAGGTGTTCGTGCCGGGTCCTGAGCGTACATTGACGGTATTGTCTGTTACCTGTAATTGATCGGTCACCGGGGTAAACTGGGAAGCAAGAGCATTATTGATGATCACCACCGCTTCGGCGCGGGTGATAGTTTTTTTCGGCCTGAAGGTTTTATCGGGATAACCGGCCATGATCTCTTTGGCAATCAGGCTGGACACAGAAGGCTTGGCCCAGTTATCGATTTGACTGGTGTCGGAAAAGCGCAGATTTCCCTCTCCGTTTAATTTCAATAGCTTGGCCAGCAGGCAGGCAGCTTCCTGGCGGTTAACCGCCTTCTGGGGCTTGAAGGTCCCATCTGGATAGCCGCTCACAAACCCGGCTGCCAGAGCCGATTTCACGCTTTCGTCAAACCAGTCTTGCTGGCGTACATCCTTAAGGGTGTGCTGATCCTGTTCATTTGCTACCTGGAAAGCACTAACCACCATCGCCACGAATTCGGCCCTGGTCACACCGGCATCCGGTTTGAACCTGCCATCGGGATAACCCTTCACGTATCCCGTGGCGATAGCTTTCTGGATCTCGACAACTGCCCAGTGGCCTGCGATGTCTTTAATATTGGCGGCGGAAGCAACGCCTCTGGAAAAAAAGCTGAAAAGGAATAAAACGGAAAGCGCCGCCAGAAGGGATGCCTTCACAATACCCCGCACTGTCAAACCCCAGACAATACGCCTACGAAACAGTTCATCTATAATATCGGGCATGGTGATCTCCCTGCAGTCTTATCTAATATTTACAATATATAATACATATGAATTCGCTATTTACTTACAATTTCCTCCTCATACTTTTGATGGGGCTAACAGGTATTTATTACCCTCTTCTTCGAAGTTTCCATAAGCGGATTCTTTTTCAATTAGTATGTGTCATTTGGCATATATGTGGTATTTTACTTGACTGAAAATGGCGTTTCGGTATACACTTATTGCATCTATCCCGCGTTCTGTAGAAAGATGCCTCTCACCGGGGGTTCTCTGGTGCGCATCCAACCCAACCATTATTTTTAGTTGTGGCAGTCAATATTAAGGATCGCCAGATTTTGAGGTGAACTGATTGTCCTCCGCCCAACATACACCCCGTGTGGTTGAAGCTTACATCGGAGAATACGCCAGCGGCAAGAGCGAGATCGCCGTCAACCGGGCACTGGAATTGGCCGATATGGGCCGCCACCCGGTCATCCTGGTCGATCTCGATCTGGTGGAGCCCTGCTATACCCTGAGGCCGCTCAAAAAGTCGCTGGAACAGGCAGGGATTACGGTGCTGGCCTGGTCGACCAGCGATCTGATCGGCCTGGGCGAGACCGGCAATATGATGCAGCCGGCAACCCGCTTCTGCCTGTTACGCCCTGGCGATTGTATTCTGGACATCGGATACGGGGCCTCCGGGGCTCAAGTCCTCAACCTGGTGGAGAACGCCTGGCGCGATCCGGATTTGAAGATCTTTGCGGTGATCAACATTGCCCGGCCGATGACCGCCACCATCGACCAGATCGTCGCCCACGTGCGAGACCTGGGCCGGGTGGAAGGGCTGATCAATAATGCCCACCTGGGAGGTGAAACCGATAGGGCAATTGTTGACCAGGGAGCTGTAGCCGTAGACGCGGCCGCCAGGATCCTGGGAATTCCGGTGGTGGCCACGGTGGTGGCTGAAGGCCTGGTTCCGGGTATAGCAGAACAGGATGCCTACGGTCATCCGGTGCGGGTAATCCGGCGGCTCATGCCCGGGGCTTTTTGGTAGCACGGGATGCCATCATCCGGACGAATAGGCCTCCAGTTACTGTATTTTAATTGCCGGTCGTTGCCTCTATTTGTTCCCCTATTTGTTCCACCAATAGCTGTCGTTAAAGTAAGCGGAGAGCCGTCCCTTGAATCGAATCATTTGTCGAAGTATTGATCCGGCGTGCACCCGGGCATGTTAAATATATTAAGGGAAATATAGCGGCAAAAAAGTATGAAGATAAAGAGAGAGGCCACCCGTTTATGGGATCAAGGCCTACAAACAATATTAGGGAGGTGTTTATCTGGTTATGAGCGAGACAAATGCCAAGCCCGGGTGCCCTGTGGGCGCGGGAGAGCACAGGGCTTTCATGACCGGCAATGAAGCGGTATGTTGGGCAGCCCTGGCTGCCGAGGCGGAGATCATGTACGGCTATCCGATCACGCCGCAGAACGAGATCATGCACTACTGGACAAGGAACGTGCCCAAGTTCGGGAAGCGCTTCCTGCAGACCGAGGACGAACTGTCCGCCGGCTTTACCACCATCGGCGGCGTGCTGGCCGGCCGGCGGGCCTTCACCGCTACCGCCGGGCCCGGCAACGTGCTGATGCAGGAACCGCTGTCCATGGCCGAGGCGATGCGGATACCCACCGTGGTGATCATCCAGCAGCGCGGCGGCCCCTCCACTGCCACCGTCATCTACTCCCAGCAGGAGGTCACCCTGACCTGCTTCGGGGGGAACGGCGAGGGTCTGCGCATCGTCTATTCCACCTCCTCGCACCAGGAGCTGTTCGACTACACCATCAAGGCCTTCAATACCGCCTGGAAGTACCGGTTCCCTACCTTCGTGCTGGCGGACGGCTACCAGGCCAAGATGCGGGAGTCGCTGACCATCTACGACCCAGCCGCCAGGGGGATCAGCATGGTGCCCACCGAGCCGTTCCTGGGTAAGCCGGGCAAGATCGGCGAGGGGCGCACCGCTGCCCATCTGCGGAACACCTACAACATCGAGGAAGAGCTGAACGCGGTCTTGGAGAAGGATATTGCCGACTACGAGCGCTTCGCCCCGGAGATCGTGGAGTACGAATCATCAGTACCCGAGGATTGCGACCTGCTGGTGGTCACCCACGGGGTGGTCTTTCGCTCCGCCAGGATGGCGGTCAAAGACCTGGCCTCCCAGGGCAAGAAGATCGGCTACTTCCGTCCGATCACCCTGCGCCCCTTCCCCGAGGAGCAGTTCCGGCAGGCAGCCGCCAAGGCCAAGCAGTTGCTGGTGGCGGAGTCCGCCTACGGTCAGCTGCTGAAGATCGTGCAGCAGAACCTGTACGGCAGCACCGTCCCGATCAGGACGATGCTCAAGCCGGGCGTGGGGATCACCCCGGAAGAGATCACCGATGAGTGTTCGGCCATCCTGGCCGGTAAGGAGGCGTGAGCGATGGCAGTAGAGATTGAACTGCAACCGAAGATGCCCAACTGTTGGGACCAGAGCACCAAACCCCACAAGTTCTGCCCCGGATGCGGCCACGGCATGGTACTGAAAGCCCTCGGCCAGGCCATCGACGAACTGGGGATCCAGGATAAGGTGGTGTTCGGCTGCGATATCGGCTGTTCCCTGCTCTCCTGGGACTTCTTCAAATTGGACACGGTGCAGACCCATCACGGCCGGACCACCCCGGTGCTGGTCGGTGTGAAGCGGGCGAACCCGGATCTGATTACCATCGCCTACATGGGGGACGGCGGCGGCTACGCCATCGGCTCTCAGCACCTGGTCAGCGCCGCTAACCGGAACGACCGGATCACCGCCATCCTCTGCAACAACACCAACTACGCCATGACCGGCGGCCAGATGGCCCCGACTACCATGCCCGGCCAGAAGACCGAGACCACCCCCTACGGGCGGGATGTCAACGAGCAGGGCTACCCGATGCTCGGTCCGGAGATGGTGGCTGCCATCACCCACGAGGGAGCCTACGTCGCCCGGGGCACTGTCTCCAAGCTGCGCACCCTCAAGGGCTATATCAAGAAGGCCCTGGAGAACCAGATCGCCGGGCGGGGCTTTTCCTTTGTGGAGGCGCTCTCCACCTGCCCCACCAACTGGCGCACCAACGCCGAGCAGACCTGGGCGTTCCTGGAGGAGCAGATGCAGGTCTATTTCCCGGTGGGTGAGCTGAAGGTGCCATCGGAATTGCAGGCGGCGCCTCAGGCCGCAGAAGGGAAGGAGGAGTAGTCATGGGCAGAGCTGTGAAGATCGCCATGGCGGGCGAGGGTGGACAGGGCGTCCAGACCATCGCCCAGATCCTCACCGATGCGGCCGACCTTGAGGGGAAAGAGGCGCTCTACATCCCCAACTTCGGGGTGGAGCAGCGTGGTGGCGTTACCATCGCCTTCGTGCAGATCGGGGATGAGCGGATCGGGGCGCCCAAGTTCAAGATCGCCGATATCGTCATCGCCCTCTCCGGCCGGGCGGTGCGCCGCACCCGGATGTACACCGGTCCGCAGACACTCTTCGTCTACGACTCCGGGATCGAGGGAGTGGAAGGCGATCTGCCGGACAATGCCCGGCAGGTGCTGCCCATCCCCGCCCTGGAGACCGCCAACAAGACCTTGAACCCCCGGGTGTTCAACATCCTGATCCTGGGGGCGGTGATCGGAGCCACCAGAGTGGTCACCATCGATAGGGCGAAGCAGGTGATCGAAAAGCGCCTCGCCTCCAAGTTCGAGAAGAACCCGGAACTAAGGGAACTGAACTTCAAGGCCCTCCAGGCCGGGATCGACCTGGTGGCGGGAATGGGGGTGGAAAAATGAAAGCGTTCCCTTACGAAGTCAATGGCGGCAAGGTGACCTTCAACATCTTCCCCGAGCTCTGCAAGGGCTGCGGCCTCTGCCGGGAGAAGTGCCCGGAGCGTGCCCTCAGTTGGTCGGATAAGCTGGGTGTCTACGGCACCCCCACGGTGGTGCCGGACCCGGAACTCTGCAAGGGCTGCCGCACCTGCGAGGTGGTCTGCCCCGACTGCGCCATCCTGATCGCACGCAAGAAGAAGGAGAACTAGATAGAACGCCAAATTCCCAGCGAACGGGCCGGGTCGCGCCAGGGTTTGGCTCTGCAAGTAGATTCAAGAAGGATTCAATAGCTGTATTTTTGCGTATAATATTAAAACAGGATGTTTACGGGGAAGTTGGTGACAGCATGGCCAAACGGGAATCTAGCCTGCTTACCGAGAAGAAGCGGGGAGTGTTGCTTCCGGTATGCATGGTCTGTGAGCAGACCCCCCCCACGGGCATCGCAGGGGGAATGCTGGTTTCCGGCCGCTTCCTGTGTAACCGGTGTGAGCGGGAGATCGTCCGCATTCAGGTCGGTGACAGCCGTTATACTCAGCTTAAGGAGAAGCTCAAAAAGCTGTGGGCCCGGGTCCGCTCCTAACTGTGACTGTTCCGCCAATCTAACCAGGTATGGCATTGAGCTAATATAAGCAATCTCGTCTTTTAAGCCCAGGCGTGTAATCATAAGCCTGGGTTATTGCTTGTCAGAGGCGACTCTCGGTTTTCAGGGGTATACAGGATGATATTAGCGATATCGCCCGTGCTATAGCTTGGGGAGCACTTGCTTAGAGCAGAAACCACTGAATGATCGGGATGGAGAAATGATTCTTAAAAATGGGAAAGACCATCGATATGCCGAAGGAGATCAGGAATAGCCCCACCAACGCATTTAAAAGCCTGATTCTGTTAGCTTTCAATATGCCGGACAGGTAGTTGCCACCGGCGGCGATCAGCCCGAGCCAGAAGATGGTTGCGGTCACACAACCCAGGGAGTAAAGCAGGGGATTGACTGCTCCGTGCAGTTTGCCGGAGGCGATCATGGAGCCGAACAGAGAAGACCAGAACAGAATGGTCAGGGGATTGGTCAGCGTCAGGGCGATGCCGTAGCCGAAGCTGTTTTTCCGCTCTCTGGCCGGACCGGCCGCTTGCTTGGCGGCAGGTATCAGCAGCCTGGAGCCGAAAAAGATCAGGACCAGGGCGCCGGCAATCAGAGTCGCAGTTTTGACGGCTTCGATGCGCAATAGGGCGGCCATCCCCAGCCATGAAGCCAGGATGTACATGCCATCAACCAGCGTCACCCCCCAAACCATCTTCAGCGCTTCCCGAAAGCCGCGGGTGGCAGATTCGTAGAGAATGGCCAGGCAGACCGGCCCGATCGACAGCTGCAGGGTCATCCCCAGGAAAAATCCCGCGAAAAAGGCCACTAATCCCCCTCCTTCTGCGTAGAGAGCGCTACGATGGTATTGGACTTGGCCACCCCGGCCTCTCTTTTCAGGGTGGTGGAGATCAGGCTCTCCAGCTCGGCCGTGTTTTTGACGGCTACTTTTAACAGATAGTCATACTCTCCGGTAATATGGTGACACTCCAGAATGCCGGCACAGCGGCTGACTGTTTCCCGGAATTGCTCCGCCAATCCTTTCTGGTCGAGGCTCACCAGAATGAACGCCGTCAGGCTCAGGCCGAAGCTCGCCCTGTTCAGCTTGACGGTATACCGGGTGATCACTTCCGCCTCTTCCAGCTTGCGAATCCGCTCCGATATAGCCGGAAGCGAGAGGCTCACCTGCTTGCCGATCTCCGAATTGGTGATCCTGCTATTCTGTTTGAGCAGGCGCAATATTTGCAGGTCGATGGTATCCACAGCAGCCACTCCTGTTTAAGATATTAAGTTGATTATAGTCAATCAGATATAATAATAATACAAAACAACATAAAAACAATAAAAAATAAATATATATGAGACATTATCTTTAAATATTTAATATGATTTCCGTATTGCCTGGGATTTGAGACGGGGGGAGTGTCAGCTGCTTGGCGAGGCAGCCCTTGTTGCATCCTTTAAATGTTGGCCCAGTGGCTGCGATCAGTCAGGCCTTTAATTGTAAACTCCACCAAGTAATCTAAGATGTGTGGAAAATGATGAAACCCAATCTCTTCCTTATGGGTATCGATATTTATTAGCGCTGTAAAAATGGCCATTATCAGCTCAGAATCCATATCATCCCTCATTTTCCCTTCAGCCTGCCATTTATTTATTAACTCTGCAAAACTGTTATATAGGAAATCAACCTATTTAATTCCATTTTTATTCCATTTTCTTCACGGTAATGTTGCTCCAGTTTGCTGAAGATATCCCTGTTGTACCATTTAATACCTATAAAAACTGACATAGAGGAATATGGAAAAAGATGTTGAATTATTCCATAAGAACACGATGTTGGTAATAATGGGGGTGGAAATGAGAGCGATGACATGGGCATCCAGGTTTCGCTAGCTTGTTGGCAAGTGTCTTATTCAGGAAAGGAGATCGGAAAAATGTCTGAACAGGAACTACTTAACCAAGAAGCAACGGAGTTGCAAGCCTTAGAAGCCCACCGGAACCGGCTGCTGACCAACCTCTATTTTAAACAGGATATTCTCATCAAGGCAAACACGCACTGGGAACAGTTGACCTGCGTTGGCTATAACCCGCAGCTGGGACGCCTGGAGGCAGTGGTGTCGGTTAAACAGGCCAGCGGCTATAGCACCGGCCTCTGCAAGGGTGGATCCACGGAATATGTGCGATTCTTCGTCGATTGGGGCGATGGCGCCAGCTTTAAGGATGTTGGCGTCACCAGTTGCAAGGCCTTCAATATCCCCGGGGTGTCGCCGCGTAAAACTCTGAAGTACATGGTGTACACCACCCTGGATGACGCCGCCCACCGGCGCTGCTGTGAGTTTCCGGTGCTGCCGAAGGCGAGGGCGGTGCTCTCCTGGAACCAGGTACCATCGCTGGATCCCCATCAACTCCCTGCCTTCGGCAATATCCTTGACGCCAGCATCCAACTGCGGCCCAATTTCAGCATCCAGTGCCTGATCGAAAGCGGGATGATCAAGCAGGAGGCCGCCGAGATCTTGGAAAAGTCGGGGCTTATATCCAAAACTGCCGTCTTCAAGCCGCTTCCGGCGCAGCCCGAGGTGCTGATCAGGGATTACAGACAGCAGGAGGTGCCTGATCACCGCACTGCCTACACGACCGTCTTTCCCCTGCTGAAGGGCGGGGACCTCCTGGCCAAGGCGGCCCCCGGGTTCAGTGCAGAACTGCTCAAGATCGACGTCGACAAGGTGGTCGAGGTTCTGAGCGATTACGAGACCTCAGACATGACATTTGAGCAGCTGGTCTGCGCAGGGCTCCATACCTCCAGTGATCTCCTGGGGGCGGTGGTCCATGTCAAGAAGCCAAGTGGCTACAGTGGCGGCCTGTGCAACACCGGGTCGAAGGAGTATGTGGCTTTTTGGGCTGACTGGAACGGTGATGGGGCGTATGAGGAGTACCTGGGGACGGCCAGCGTGGACGTCCATGACATCGGCGGCAGCCTGCCCGCAGGTGGCCTGTATTATGGCGTGGTGCTGCCCTGCAATTTTGCCAGCCATGTCAGGAGTTGCACCAAGCCCAACCTGGTGCGGATCAGGGCGGTGCTGTCCTGGAGCATCCCGCCGTCGACTATCGACCCGGAGGGCCTCAATTATTGGGGGAACAGGCTCGATGTCGAGGTGCAGATCCGCACCGGCGAGGCCACCAGCGGCATGTGGGAACTCATCTACGATGTGGGCAACGTCGATGTCACCAGCATCAGCCAGAGCGGCGCCGACCTCGGTCTGGCCTTCCCTTCCCACGGCGTGCTGCACCCCTACGATGCCAGTCAACCGGCGCTGGACCGGCCCTTTGGCGGATGGGTCCGTATCGGCGGCCGCATCTATGATACTGGAGCGCCCGGCAGCGTGCATTTCCAGGTGCAGTACCGGCCGCACGGCAGCACAGACTGGCTGCCGGCCACCCATGACATGACCTTCGATTTGATGCATCCGGACCCCTCTGACCCGCATTTCCCGGAGCAGATCATCACCATCTCCAGCCCGGACGGCTGGTTCCCCTACCTGGAGGACCCGGTGGCCATGCCTCCGATCATGGAGCGGACCAGCGCTCTTGCCTGGTGGAACGCCGGCGCCCTGAGCGGCCTCTATGACCTGCGGCTGGCCTATACCAAGGATTACCCGATCGCTGCCGGCAGCGTGATCTACTATTCCGGGGTGGCCACCATCATGGTCAACAATGTCAATTACGTCCCCAGTCCCACACCCAACGTCGCCCTGGATATGGCGTCCACGCTGGACCTGATCATCGACGGGGGAGACTGCCGCCAATATGCGCAGGGGATCACGATCACGGGGCGCCTGCGGGCGGTGCACAGCTATTTCTGGAAATGGGTCTTCGATCTGCAACCCACCACGCATACCCATGGCATCGAGCCCGATCCCCCCTTCCGTTGCTACGGCAGCCTGAGCGATGCGGGGAACGCCGATGAGGAATGGTCGCTGGCCACCAAGAGCGCCGATCCGGCAAACCCGGTAGAGCTGGATATCTGCGGCTATACCCTGACCCTATGGGCTTACGACCGCACCATTGTGGACAGCAATGGCGCCATTGTCCACTATAATCGAAAAGCGGTGGGATTCTGCATCGTCGAGCCGTCCGCCTAATTTTTCGACTCCCTGCCGGTGCGGGGAGGCCAGACCACAGCACTAACCCAGGCCCGGGCAGCAGGCCCGGGCCTGCTGTTGTGTTCGCCCGTCATTGACCGGAGAGGCTGTGCCGGTTTTCACCGGCACGAGGACGGCGCTGTGGTAAGATAGAAGAAAAAGGGCGGCGCGGCAGCCTCGGCAGCAGGCCCGGGTTCCGCCTGCGACGGGGTTATCAGCATGGGTGACTGGAAGGACGAGCAGAGGGAGCAGGGCGGACGGGAGGCAGATCTGCAGGCGCCTGCGGGGCTGCCGCCGCTGGCGGCGGGGTTGGCCGCGCACGCCGGGCAGGGTTATCTGGGCTTCCACATGCCCGGCCACCACCAGGGGCGGGCGGCCTGGCCACCCTGGCGCGACCTGCTCGGGAAGGCGGTCTTCAATCTTGACCTGACGGAGTTGCCCGGGTTGGATAACCTCCAGGACCCGCAGGGGATCATCCGGTCGGCGGCAATAGAGGCGGCCGCCTACTTCGGGGCGGCGGAGACCCACTTCCTGGTGAACGGGTCGAGCGCCGGCATCCTGGCGGTGTTACTGGCCACCTGCCGGGAGGGCGACCGGGTGCTGCTGCCCAGGAACTGCCACCAGTCGGTGGTGCACGGCCTGGTCCTGAGCGGGGCGACGCCGGTCTACCTTCCGGTGCGTTGGTCCCCGGGGCTGGGATTGCCGGGGATGCTGCAGACCGGCGACCTGGAGGCAGCCCTGCTCGATCCGCCGGAACCTGCCGGAGATTGGTCACCAGGCGACCGGGAGCGGCCAGCCAGGACTGCACCGGAGAGCGCGCCCGGGTCATCCGGACGGCAACAGGCGCCAGGGTCCTCCGTCCGGTCTGCACCCGGCAGGCTGCTGGTGCTGCTGCACCCGAGCTACTACGGGCTGACCGGGGAACTGGCGGCGCAGGTAAAACTGGCTCATCATTATGGATTGCCGGTGCTGGTAGACGAGGCTCACGGATCCCACTTCTGCGCCAGCTCGCTGTTTCCCGCGCCGGCCCTGCAGGCCGGAGCTGATTACGCGGTTCACGGCGTGCACAAGACCCTGGGCGCCTTCACCCAGGCGGCCCTGCTCCACTGCCGGGGTAACGCCGGTAGCGGGCAGATCGCCCGCGCCCTGCGGCTGGTACAGACCAGCAGCCCATCCTACCTGTTGTTGGCCTCCCTAGACGTGGCCCGGTGCCAACTACAGCGATCAGGGGCACAGTGGGAGGAAACGGCACACCTGGGTATACGGCTGCGGCGGGAGATCTCCCAGATCCCAGGCCTGCTGGCCCCGGGGGAGGAACTGTTAGAGGTGCCGGGTGTAATCACCTATGACCCATCTCGGCTGGTCGTTAACGTACACTGCCTGGGGATTACTGGCTTTACAGCATCCGACTGGCTAAGGCGAGAGCGGCGTATTCTGGTGGAGATGGCCGATTTAATGAATCTGGTGTTCATCTTGACCCCCGGCGATCTGGGGCCGGCATCAGACGCTCTGCTGGAAGGGTTGCAGGCCCTGGCCGAGTCGTACGGCTTTACGGACACACGGGGCGCCGCCTGTGGACAAGGTGGTGGTGGATCCGGTGGAAACGGTGGATATATGCTCGGCAGCGAACAAGAAGGGCCTGCCTGCTCCGGTGGATATGCGGCCATTGGCCGGAGCGAGAGAGGGATCAACGCCGGTGGAGATAGTGCATTCTGTGGACAGTCAGACAGTGCAATGGGGAACGGCGCGTCTGGCTGGCTTAAGATGATGCCGGACATTTACGAACTGCCGATCCCCCGCCAGGCCCTGACCCCCCGCCAGGCCTTCTTTGCCCCGTCCTGTCAGGTACCGCTGGAGACAGCGGCGGGGAAAGTCGCCGCCGAGATGATCGCGCCCTACCCGCCGGGCATCCCGGTGATCTGTCCGGGCGAGGTGATCAACCATGCGGTGTTGGAGTGCCTGGTTGCCTGGCGCCGCGCCGGGGGCGCCAGGCCGGGGTGCGGGTGCCCCCGGCGCCCTTTGGGCGCGGGCGCGGGCATGATCGCCGTGGTCGACGGGAGCTAGACCGCCTCGGCTTTCTACGGACAGGGACCGATATTGCCGTCAATAGTATTTATTCGGTAGTCTCTGCTTTTTGAGCCTTCTTATAGGCTGCGCCCTCTTTAAACACGGTGCCCACCGACTGGCCCAGGCTCCAATAACTGCTGCCCATCAGCATCATCGGGTCGATTTTTTTAGGGTCGGGCTGGCCATTCGTCAGGCATTGCTCATTGGCATAGGCGGCGATAATCTCCCCGAAAAAGAGTTCAAAATCAAAGATCGGAATGCTCTGGATGACCTTACAGAGAAAGTTCAACCGGCATTCGCTGATCATCGGCGCCTTTCCGAGTTCATCATAAAAGGACGTGAACACTGCGGACTTGTCCGTGGTTTTTCCCGATACCAGCCCACAGTAATCGGTCTTCTGAACCAGGTCTACCGGTGGGATATTGACGCTGAAATACCCGTGCTTTCTGATGCCGGAAGTTGTGTGATGGGTGCTGCGCAGCGAGATATAGAGCACCGGCTCCAAGCTGACTACCCCGCAGGCGCCAATGGTGGCGTAATTCGGTCTGCCGTTGACCTCTGCTCCTGCGAGCACGACTGGAAAGGGGCCGAAAGGCCGGTTTGGGATTTTGATCTTCTCCACGTGTAAACCCCCGTTTATATTGTCGTCTGGTGCGTATCAACAATATCCTTTCAGGCCTCGAATCCCATCAGGTGTTTAACCTGCCGGCAGTTCTCCGGCGACGTCAGCAACTCCAACAGCTTGAAGGCCACACCCAGTGCCGTTGCCGGCGAGGAGGAGGTGATGATGTTGCCGTCAACCACCATCGGTTGATTGACCACGTCAACGCCGAAGGCTGCCAGTTGTTGCTGGCGCAGACCGTCGTCTAAATGATAGGTCGTTCCCTTACGCCCGCGCAGGACCCCGCTTTTTCCCACCGGCAGGGCTCCGACACAGATGGCGGCGATGATTTTACCAGCCCGGTTAAAATCCCGGATCACGGACAAGAAGTCATCGCCGAAGGCGTCCTCGTAAAAACCGGCTGTCTCGAAGCCGCCGGGGATCGCCAGGGCGTCATAATCTGCCGCCTCAACACTGGAGAGCTGCAGTTCCGGATGTACGGCCAGGCTCCAGGTGCATGCCAGCCGCTGGCGCCTGCCGCAGGTGATCAGCTCTGTTGACCCGTCTCCCTCTACCTTGTTCCAGCCCAGCACGTCGGTGAAGACGCTGGCTTCGTAGGCCTCAAAACCGTTTGCCAGCAATAAAAGAGTCTTTGTCATGCTACACATCACCTTCTCGGAATAGATTTCCGCTACACATGATCGCCTGCCCTAAGCGCATTCTTGGAAATTACGAGGGAACGAACAGGATTGACAATGTTGTGTTCATCTACCTCTTTCCGTATGGGCAGACATACAGGCACAGACCGCAGACCGGCAACTGCCCGCTGTCTCTCATGCTGTTGAAGTAGGACTGGCATCTGCGCGCATCGTACCGTGCCTCACGCGGTTCGTCGTCACGAAACGGACGGCCACTGAAGGCCTGCTGCGGACAGATCTCTACGCATTCCGTGCAGTTCCCGCATTGCTCCTCCATCAGGACTCCGGTAGACGCCAGCGGCGCATCCGTGAGAATCGAGGCAAACCTGACCCGCGGCCCGTGCTGCGGGGTGACCAGCAGGCAGCTCTTGCCGATCCAGCCCAGCCCAGCCAGGTGCGCCCCCAACTTGTGTGAAAATGAGGCGCAGATCCGGACATCATCCGCATGTTCTGCCGCGGGGATGGGCAGAGCGCGGTATCCTTTCTGCTGCAGGTAGCCGGAGATCAGTGAGGCTGCCAGGTCCAGGCGCTGGTTGATGATGTCGTAAGCGTGCAGCCGGTAGTTGACGGCTACTGCCCGATCGGAACGATTCGGCAACTGGTCCACGATCGTATCCAGCAGCACGATGCCTAGGGAGATGCAGCGAGGGAACCCTTCCACCAGCGGCCCTCCCTGTTCCACGACCGCGTCATGGGCCTGGGCCAGGTCAGCCACCCCAGCATAGTCGATCCCGCTGTGATCCGCCAACTCCCGCAATTCCCCGAACAGTTCCATCCTGCACACCCCTCTCCGATACTGATAAATTTAGTTTAGCAAAATATGGGGAATTTGAACAGCGCCCACCGCCTGCCGTTTGTGCCATTATCTTGAGTACAGGCGCCCATCGGCTCTTGCCCTTTGGCTGCCTGCTCTTACGCCTATGTAAATCAGGCGCAATGTGGTAAGATTAAAGCAAAAATAACAGGGATAAACAGGTGGTACCGGGTCGCTCGGGCGCTATTTCACCTGTTGACTAGGGTTGAACGTGATGGGTGGTTTAAGAGGCAGACTGATCACCTTTGAGGGGGTTGACGGGGCGGGCAAGAGTACCCAGACTGCCTTGACTGCGGCTGCCCTGGGGCAGCGCGGTTATGACGTGCTGGTCACCCGGGAGCCCGGCGGCACCCGTCTCTCCGAGGAGATCCGGAGGCTGTTGCTCGACCCGCGGTTCAGCGAGATGGCGGGCTCCACCGAGGCGCTGCTGTATGCCTCCGCCCGCTCCCAGTTGGTGAGAGAGGTGATCCTGCCGGCCCTGGAGGCGGGACGGGTCGTGCTCTGCGACCGCTTCGTGGATTCCAGCCTGGCTTATCAGGGTTATGGCCGGGGGATCAGTATCGATCTCCTGTACACTGTCAACGCCTTTGCCCTGGACGACCTGGGACCATTCTTCACCATTCTGTTCGACCTGGCCTCCGAGCAGGGCCTGGAGCGCTCCGAGACCAGGGAGAGCGACCGGCTGGAGCAGGAGAGCGCCAGCTTTCACCAACGGGTGCGGGATGGCTACCTGGCCCTGGCTGCGGCCGCCCCGGAGCGGATCCGGGTGGTGGATGGATCGGGTACCCCGGCGGAGGTGCAGACCCGCGTCTGGGCGCAACTGCTAACCTTCCTGGAAGGAAGAGAGCAGGGGGCGCCCTTTACCGCCCCGGAACCCGGGCAATAGTTGTTTGGCTGAGCCTGTCGAAGGTGACGAAATATAAATGATGAAGCAAGGGCTAGCATTTAAGGCGATAAAAGTGGAGCATGGAGTGAATGGGGCGCTGTAAGGGCTGATGATCAAGGAAGAGAGGTTGCAGTATGAGGTTTGGCGACTGGGAGCACGAGCCGGCTGTACGCCAACTGCGCCAGGATATGCAAGGCGGTCAGCCTGCCCATGCCTACCTCCTGGCTGGACCCGCCACCAAATGCAAACAGGAGACGGTATCCTGCCTGGCCCAAGCCCTGCTCTGCCTGTCGCCCGAAGCGGGGGAGCCCTGCGGGCACTGTGTTTCCTGCGATGCCTGGGAGCACCAGGCGCACCCGGACTACCACTCGCTGGAGCCTGACGGAAGCAGTCTGAAGATCGAGCAGATCCGGCAGTGGCAACCCTTTTTCAACTACCGGCCGCAGCTCGGCAGGCACCAGGTTTTCTCCCTGAGCGCCCCGGAACTGCTGACAGAGCCTGCGGCCAACAGCTTGTTGAAGATCCTGGAGGAACCGCTGCCCCAGACGGTCTTTCTGCTGGCCACCGAGGACGAGCGCGCCCTGTTGCCGACCCTGGTCTCCCGCTGCCGGGTAGTGCTGTTTCGCACCAGGCTGGAGGATCGGCCCCAGGAGGGCGACGACAGCGCCGCTGAAGGATTGCGTCAGTTACTCTGGTCGGACAGCGAGGCAGAACTGCTACGGCAGGTGCGCCTGCTTAAATTGGATCGACCGGCAGTCGGCAGACTGCTGCGGCAACTGCTGTCGGATGTGGAGCAGCTCTATCGGCAGGCCCGCCAGCAGGTTTTAGCCGAACAGGGGAATACCAGGATCAGCAAGGGCCTGATGGAGTGTCTGGACATCATCATGACCGGGCAGCAATTGCTGGACGACAATGTCTCCGTACCACTGCTCCTGGCCCTGACTCTGCGGGCGCTGCAGAAACGACTGCGGGAACTGCCGCCGGAGATCAGGTCAGCCGGCGGTGTGTGACCGCTTCATACATTGGGAATGATTTTGGAATCATACATTCGGTGACGATATTGGAGGAACAGGTGTATGGCTGACAACGGACCGAAAAGCAGACCGGAGACGAGCGATCAGGGAACTTTGACCGGCGAGAAGGTTGTGGTAGTCGGGATCCGCTTCCGGGATGCCGGCAAGATATATTTCTTCAAACCAAAGCAGTTCCAACTTCAACCCAAAGACCAGGTAGTCGTGGAGACCGCCCGGGGGATCGAGTTCGGTACGGTGGTGATCGGCGAGCGCCAGGTGGCGCCGGAAGAAACCGTGACTCCCCTGCGGGAAGTGATCCGCAAGGCTACCACCGAGGACTGCGCCAAGATGGAAGAGAATAAGAGGCGTTCCAAGGAAGCGTTCAGCGTCTGCGGGCAGAAGATCGCCGAGCATGGGTTGCCTATGAAGTTGATCGACGCGGAGTTCACCTTCGACGCCGGCAAGGTGCTGTTCTATTTCACCGCCGAGGGCCGGGTGGATTTCCGGGAACTGGTCAAGGATCTGGCGGCGGTGTTCCGTACCCGGATCGAGCTGCGGCAGATCGGCGTTCGGGACGAGGCCAAACTGCTGGGCGGCCTGGGGCCCTGTGGACGGGAGCTATGCTGCAGCACCTGGCTAGGGGATTTTGTGCCGGTTTCCATTCGCATGGCCAAAGGCCAGAACCTTTCCCTGAACCCCACCAAGATCAGTGGTATCTGCGGCCGGCTGATGTGCTGCCTGAAGTACGAGGACGCTACCTACAGGGCAGGCTGTCCCAAGGCGACTGGTGGGGATGCTCCTTGCTCCAAGTGTCCGGCGGTGGAGGAGCCTGCTGCTGAAATTGAGAGCGTCGTCTTTGACGAAGAGGGACCCTCGGAGGAAGGCTTCTAGGTGGGCGAACTCTATCTCTGCGCCACTCCCCTGGGCAACCTGGGGGACGTCACCCTGCGCGCCCTGGAAGTGCTGAAGCAGGTTGACCTGATCGCCGCCGAAGACACCCGCCATACCCGCAAGCTGCTCAACCACTATGACATCCACACCCCCACCACCAGCTATTTCGAACACAACCGGCAGGCCAAGGCCCCGCTGCTGCTGGCGGAGCTGGCCAATGACAAGCAGATCGCCCTGGTGACCGATGCCGGTACCCCGGGGATCGCCGATCCGGGCTACCAGTTGGTACAAGAGGCTTTGCAACAGGGGCACCGGGTCACCGTCATCCCCGGGCCCTCGGCGGCCATCGCGGCCCTGGTGGTCTCCGGGATCAGACCCCACCCCTTCTATTTCGAGGGTTTCCTGCCGCGCAAAACCGGTGAGCGCCGGGCGCTGCTCCAGGAACTGGCGGAGGAGGCCCGCACCGGCGTCTTCTACGAGGCGCCGCACCGGCTGCAGAAGACTCTCCAGGACTTCTGCGCAGTCTGGGGAGGCGACCGGCAGGTGGCTGTCGCCCGGGAGTTGACCAAGCATTTCGAGGAGGTGGCCCGAGGCACCTTCACCGAGGTAACCGCCCATTTTATGGCGAAGCCTCCCCTGGGGGAACTGACCATCGTCACCGCCGGGAGGGATGAGGCCGGCAGACGGAGCCCTGCCCGTCACGTTGAGACCGAAAGGTTGGCGGGCGGGATTGCCGGGGGCGATGAGCAGGCGCCGGGGCATGAGCCGGCGACGGTTGATGATGCGCTGCTCCATACCGCCCCGGAACAGATCAGGACAGCAGTCGCCGCCCTGATCCAGGCCGGCGCCGACACCCAATCTGCCTGCAAGGCGGTGGCCAAGGCTCTGGAGCTTCCTAAGAGCAAGGTCTACCGCCTCTACCATCTATAACGCATGTTCATCCGATAATCCCTCCTTCTGCAAGCCCAATAGCATGAAGGTATGGCGCCTGGTCTAATGGACAGCCCTGTGTCGTAAGCATAAGTGAGAACGAAATGGGGGGCGACACAGTGCAGCCGCAGTCCTTCCTGCGCGGGGCTTTCGTCCTGGCCGTTGCCGGCCTGGTGGTCAAGCTCCTGGGCGCGTTTTACCGCATCCCCTTCACCCGGTTGGTAGGGAGCGAGGGTGTCGGGCTCTACCAGATGGCCTACCCGATCTACATCACCCTGGTCGCTTTCTCCACCTCCGGTGTTCCTATCGCTATCTCCATGCTGGTGGCAGAAAGGGGAGCCCGGGGGGACCGTTTTGGGGCGCGCCAGGTCTTCCTGTTGTCTGTGATTTTTTTATCCCTGTTTGGGCTGGTTATGGCGATCGGCCTGTACCACTCGGCCCACTACCTGGCGTCATCTGTGCTGGGGGATGCCCGGGCCTACTATCCCCTGGTAAGCATAGCCCCGGCGATCCTGGTGATCTCCATCGTCTCTGCCTTCCGGGGCTACTTCCAAGGCTGGCAGTTGATGTGGCCGACCGCAGTATCAGAGCTGGTGGAGCAGTGTATCCGGGTGGGCACAGTCTTCTGGGCGGCCTATACGCTGCTCCCCCGGGGGGTGGAGTTCGCGGCGGCCGGGGCGGCTTTTGGGGCCTGCACCGGCGGGCTCGGAGGCCTCCTGGTCCTCTGTTGCCTGCTGCTCTGGTTTGAACGGGGCCTGCACCGGCAGTTTCACCCCAGCAACTGGCCGCGGGCACTATCGCTCCTAAACGGCGCCGGGCAGCTTCTGAAGCGCCTGCTGATCTTCGCCCTGCCGATCTCTGCCGGTTCTATGGTGCTGCCCCTGGTGCAGACCATTGACGCCGTCATCATTCCTCACCGTTTGCAGACTGCGGGTTTCAGCTACCATCAGGCGACCGCCATGTTCGGCGAACTGTCCGGTATGGCCGGCACTCTGGTGTATCTGCCAGCCATCTTCACCGTTTCCCTGGCCGTCAGCCTGGTCCCCAATATCGCAGCTGCCATGGCCCGTGGGCGGATGGGGGAGATTAACGGCCGGGTGGCCACCGCTATCCGGATCAGCATTCTCTTCTGCTTGCCGGCGGCAATTGGCCTGATGGTGCTGGCCACCCCGCTGGCCACCCTGCTCTTTGCGGATCAGCGAGCCGGGGTGATCACCGCCTGGCTGGCTCCGGCTGCCTTTTTTTCGGGGCTTCAGCAGACAACCTCCGGAATCCTGCAGGGACTCGGCAGCACCTGGCTGCCGGTAATTAATCTCCTGGCCGGGTGCCTGGTCAAGATTCTCTGCAACTACTACCTGACCGTAGTGCCCGGCATTGGCGTCAAGGGAGCGGCCCTGGGCAGTGTGGCCGGGCTGCTCCTGGCGAGTATGCTGAACTTCTGGTCACTGCGGGCGATCACCGGCTACCGGGGCCCATCCTTCTGCTTGCCCCGCCCATTGCTGGCTGCTACAATAATGGCAGCATCCGTCCTGGGCCTGTACCACTGGTTTCTGCCCTACGGCAACCTGGCTGCGACTCTGACGGCGATGGGTGGCGGCATGGTCTGTTACTTTGCTGCCCTGCTCCTGATGGGCGAGTTGAGCATTGTCAGGATCCGCCGTTGGCTCCACCGCTAGCAAATCTGCGTAGCAACCGGGAAATATCAATAAAGATCTATTTTATCTAGCACCGCCGGAGGAGAACTGGGCGCCTTCGGGGTATATTATTATTGGATGGAATATCAGCGGGCTGTATTTAGATCATGAAAAGCGAGAGAGATGATGCTGCTTGACTAACATGGACAAGCCTGGCAACCAGGAGATCTACGTGGTGGGGCTGGGGCCCGGCGATCCCCTGCAACTGCCGGCCTGCAATCTGAGCCTGATGCGGGGGTGCCAGGTTTACCTGCGCACTGGCCGGCATCCGGTGGTGCCTTTTCTGGAGCGGGAGGGCATCCGGATACGGTCACTTGATGATTTTTACGAGCGCTATACCACCTTCGATGAGGTATACCAGGCGATGGCCGACTGGCTCATCGATACTGCTAGCGAGAGCCAACGACCGGTAGTGTTTGCTGTCCCGGGCCACCCCCTGGTGGGGGAGTCGGTGGTCAGTCTGTTGCTGGTCCAGGCAGCGGCCCGGGGGGTGCGGGTACGTCTCTGGCCGGCCCCTAGCTTTTTGGATGCGGTGATCTTCAGCCTCGGCCTCGACCCGGCCCAGGGCCTGGTGATCACCGAGAGCTTCCAGTTACTGAGATGTTCCGAAGGCGGATCCGCTGACGTCGCAGCTTCCCGCTTCAGCATTCCGCCCCAGGCCGGCGTGTTGATTGCACAGGTCTACAGCCGGTCACTGGCCTCAGAGGTCAAACTGACCCTGATGGAACATTTTCCTGACGACCACCTCCTGACCGTGATCAATTCTGCCGGGGTTCGGGGTCAGGAGCGGCAACGACGAATCCCCCTGTACCAGTTGGATCGCCTGGATGACTTGGACCACCTCACTTCCGTTTATGCTCCTCCATTGCCATCCCAGCTGGATCCTGCTGTTCACCGGCAAGCTCCGTACTGGCAGGAGGCCGGACAGCAGGCTTTAGAGGCAGCAGCCCAGGCGGACACTCCGGCTGAAATGGTGCTGCCAAGTGCTTCCCAATTCCCTCTCGACACCTTGGTGGAAGTGATGACCAGGCTGTTAGCACCCGGCGGTTGCCCCTGGGACCGGGAGCAGACTCACCAGAGCCTCCGCCAGTACCTGATCGAGGAAGCATACGAGGTGATTGACGCCATCGATGAGGGAAATATGCATAAACTCTGTGAAGAGTTGGGAGACTTGTTACTGCAGGTGGTTTTTCATGCTGCTCTTGCCAGCAAGCGGGGTGATTTTGACATCAACCGGGTGGTGGCGGGGATCACTGCCAAGTTAAAACGTCGTCACCCTCACGTCTTTGGCGAGATCACAGTGAACAGTGCGGCAGAGGTGGTGCGAAACTGGGAGCAGATCAAGCAGATGGAGGGAGCAGCAGGGGCTGCAGCCCACACCGATGAACAGCAGCGATCGTTGCTGGCGGGGGTGCCCAGATACTTGCCTTCCCTGCAAAGGGCCCAAAAGGTGCAGGGAAAGGCCGCCCTGGTCGGTTTTGACTGGCCTGATGCCAGGAGCGCCTCTGTCAAGCTGCGGGAGGAATGGCAGGAACTGCAGTCAGCCTGGGAGGCCGGTGACCGGGATGCCATCCGCCAGGAGTTCGGCGACCTGCTATTTGCGCTCGTGAACGTCGCCCGGCTGCTGGAAGTAGATGCAGAGGAGGCCCTGCGGACTGCGGTGGAGAAATTTATGAGACGGTTCCAGGGAATTGAGGCCAAGTCTGCCGCTAGAGGCCTGGCTTTAGGGTCGCTGTCCTTGGCGGAGTTGGACGCAATCTGGGATGAGGTCAAGGCAGAAGAAGTAACAGTTTGATGTATAAATCCGACATTATCTGCTAATATTTTGATGGTGAGGAAAAAAATTTTTTCAGCGGCAGTAAATTAGCAGGAGTTGCAAGGCTTCTGGCGAATAGTAGCCTAAATTTGAAATTGCAAAGGAGGGTATTTGGTTGAATAAGGCTGAACTTGTTAGTAGTGTGGCAGAAAAGGCTGAGGTCACCAAGAAGGATGCAGAGAAGGTCATCACCGCAGTATTCGATGCAGTTGAAGCAGCGCTCGCAAAGGGCGAGAAGGTACAGCTCGTGGGATTTGGCACTTTTGAGGTGCGTGACCGGGCTGCCCGCACTGGGCGTAATCCCCAGACCGGCGCAGAAATCCAGATTGCTGCCACACGCGTGCCTGCTTTCAGGGCTGGTAAGGCTCTTAGAGACTCCATAGGCTAGTAGTTTTCCGTCTTCCTGCGGGAGACCGGAGAGGCCACGTCCGATCTGCACCTGTGGAGCTGGATGCGATGAAGCAGGTATTAGTTGTCCTAATGACTGCCAGAGGTTCTCATGAAGAACCTTTTTCTTTTGCCT
>Ga0187886_1000472_pt1 | contig 47966 bp, 45 predicted proteins | sample June2016WEW_20_1_FD_133001 | JGI IMG/M metagenome (GOLD analysis project Ga0187886, IMG submission 133001) | Peatland microbial communities from SPRUCE experiment site at the Marcell Experimental Forest, Minnesota, USA - June2016WEW_20_150 | ecosystem: Environmental > Terrestrial > Soil >... | reverse complement strand
GATCATCTCGAACTCGACGTCGGTCGGATCGCGGTTTTCCTCGCGGAAATATTCCTGGATCGCGCGCATTTCATCCAGATCGAGCGCCGCGAGGCGCGCGATGGAAAGTTTGGCCAGGCCCTTATCGTCGAGCGTGCGGATCGGGAGGATCTCCACCTCGCCGGAAGATTCGGCCGGGTGGGGGAAGACCGGCTGGATGGCGCCGATTGCGTAGCGCTGGATCACGTCGTTGGCCAGGAGTTTTCGGGCCAGCGTGGTGCGCTGGGCGGGGGTGAGTGTGCCGCGAATGATATAGCGCGTTCCGGTCGCGGCGCGGCGCAGTCCTTCCACCTCGAGCAGCCCCGCGCAGCGGACGATTTCCATCGCCACCGGGTCAGTCACGCCGGGGCGCAGGGCCACCTCGATAACGAACGCGCCGGCGGGGGGCTTGGCCGACTTCTCGCGCCAGGCCCCGACCTGGGTGAGCGGATCGGTGAGCAGCTCGGCGCGCAGCTTCTCGCGATCCTCGTCGGAAAGCTTGCCTTCGAGGAAGTAGAGCAGCTCGCGCTGGATCTTGCGTACGGACCGCAGGCCGATGGCGCGCGCGTCGGCGAGCATCCCCTCGGCGACGGGGTCGCACTCGAGGGTGGAGCGAACGACCAGGGTATGGACGGGCAGAAGGGCTTCGGTCTTCACAAGTGTGTTCTCCCAGTTTGCCGGCCGGGCGGGAAACGGAAACGGCCGGAGCGGTAGGTTCTCTCTATAAAGGAATGGGCGTTCAAGCGGTGTTGGGCCGGATTATATCGGGGTTGGGAGGGGGAGTCAATTAAGCGGGGTTTGGAGGATATGAAGATGTTGTGAACAATGCGGAACATCCGGTTCGGAAGCAGGAAACCGTTTCTCTTTACGAATGACGCATGGATATTTCAATCGAATGCTTTGGTCGGCCCAGCGGGTCCCAAACTCGTTGGAGATCAGTGCGAGAAATCCGCCGAAACCGGTCGAAGCGGTTTTATGGACGCTGAATGGCGGAAACGGGTGGTAGAGGAACAAGACCCTCCGTCCCTTTGCCGCGTCGAACGGTATGGGCCGGACGCCGGGAATCCAAAACTCGGAGGCGTGGTCATCGATTTTCCCTGAAAAGCCCGGTGTTCTTTCCGTCGACCCAAACGAACCCATGGAGTCGCGCGCTCTATTCCGGCTTATGGAAAACCGAGTTATTCGTTTTACCAATCGTTGAGTAAAATGAAAGATATATTGCCGGGCCGGTAAACCGGCGAGTCAAAGTCCATATGGCAGAAAAATTTCCATTAACCATGAGAGGTCATTCTTTGATTAATGGGCAGGATCCACTCTTCATCCTCGAAACAGAACGCCTGATACTCCGACGGCAGCAAGCCGGCGATGTGACCATTCTCGCAAATCTATGGTCTGATCCGGAAGCGACTCGTTATCTGGGTGGACCTCGCGAAAGAGGCTGGCTTCAATCCGTATTTGAAGAAACGGCGAAAAACCCTTTTTCCGAACCCTATGACCTCTGGCCGGTTGTCGAGAAGAAGGCGGGTCAACTGATAGGACACTGCGGCCTCCTCGAAAAAGAAATTGAAGGCAAACCCGAGATTGAACTAAATTACATCTTCTTCCCTTCAATGTGGGGGCGGGGATATGCAACGGAAATAGGACAGGCGATCCAGCGCTTGGCTATTACAAAAATGGGATTAAAACGGCTGGTCGCCTTGATCGCACCGGGGAATCAGGCTTCTGAGCGCGTAGCGGTCAAGGTGGGGATGCACTTCGAAAAGGAAGTCGTCCGGCCCGGGGGTGCCACAAGGAAATTATACATTGTCGAGGCGGGAGAATAAATCACACCCGGCACGCTTCGGAGGTTCACCTCGGTAATGGATAGGATGTCCATCGCATAGCAGGACGCGGCGGTAATTTGTATCATTCGGTTTTGGCTTATCCTGTAAAATGATAGTGGGAGAATAATCGGCCGGTTGTGGAAGGGCGGCTTATGGGCCGCCTGCCTTGGGATGATCATGCGAAGCGAACGGGAAATGCTTGCCCTTATAGCAGATACCGCAAAGGACGACGAGCGCATACGGGCCGTCATCCTGAACGGTTCGCGCGCGAATCCCAATGCGAAACGCGACGTCTTCCAGGATTATGATGTTGTCTATCTTGTTACTGATCCTTCGTCTTTTAAAAAGGATCCCGATTGGATCAAGCGCTTCGGCGATCTCATGATCCTGCAAATCCCGGATGAAATGCATGATCCACCGCCGGGCGATAGCGAACGGTTCGCTTACCTCATGCAGTTCATGGATGGCAATCGAATCGATCTGACAATATACCCAATCGCAAAGCTTGATGAGCTTGCAAAGGACAGTCTCAGTCTGCTGCTTCTCGATAAGGATGGAACCTTCGGCCCGATTGCCCCGGCGAGTGAAAAGGACTATCTTCCCCGACCCCCCACGGCCAAGGCATTCTCGAATTGTTGCAACGAATTCTGGTGGGTAAGCCCCTATGTAGCCAAGGGGTTGTGGCGCGAAGAAATAACGTATGCCAAATACCAGGCGGATGGGGTCCGGGAACAGCTGATGAAAATGCTGGCGTGGCATATTGGGATTAACACCCGGTTTGCCCGGAACTTGGGTAAACAAGGCAAATACTTCCGGGAGTATCTGGAACCGGAGTTATGGGATCTGCTTCAAAAAACATATTCGGATGCCGCCTATGATCATACCTGGGATGCATTATTCGCTATGTGCAACCTGTTCCGGCGCGTAGCCCTTTCGGTGGCGGAGCATTTTAATTTTGAGTATCCCCTGGGGGATGATCAAAGGGTGAGCGCGTACCTGGAATATATACGAACTCTTCCCAAGAATGTGCGGGAGATGGATTGATCCGACGAGCCTCTTGCCAGTAAAAGCGGTTGGCATTGAGGACGAAGGAACGACGGATAGATACCCCGCGTCGGCGAAGTTATCCCTCCACCGGCCGCCGTTTGTGGGCGGTTCTCTGAAAGACGTAGAATCCTGGATTTCAAGGAGTACATTGTGAAAACTATCGGGCTCATCGGCGGAATGAGTTGGGAATCCTCCGCCGAGTATTATCGGATCATCAACGAAACGACCAGGACCACATTGGGCGGGTTACATTCGGCCAAGAGCATAATGGTCTCGGTGGATTTTGCGGAAATCGAGGCATTGCAAGATCACGGTCGATGGCAGGAAGCGGCTCACCTGATGGTGGCGGCAGCACAGGGCGTTGAGCAGGCAGGAGCAGATTTTGTTGTTCTCTGTACGAACACCATGCACAAACTGGCGGATGAGATTCAAGCCAATATCCATATTCCTTTACTGCATATCGCGGATGCCACTGCCCAAAGGGTAAAAGCGGCTGGTCTCCGTAAAATAGGATTGTTGGGCACGCGCTATACCATGGAACAGGACTTTTACAAGGGCCGCCTGATTAAAAAATATGGCCTCGAAGTTATCACCCCGGACGGTCCAGACCGCGAAATAATACACCGTGTAATTTATGATGAATTGTGCCTTGGTATCGTTAAACCGGAATCAAGGGAACGTTATCTTCAGATCATGGAAAAGTTGGTTCATGCGGGGGCGGAAGGAATTATTTTGGGTTGCACGGAAATCGAACTACTGGTTCGCGAAGCAGACAGTCCGGTACCACTGTTCCCCACCGCAAAGATTCACGCCATCGCGGCCGTCGAGTATGCATTGGCAGAATAATCCGGGGATGGAAACGCTTTGCCACGGAAAACGCTTTGCAACCGATTTGCAGTGTTTCGCTGGATCCGAAGTAGATGAGACACAGGACATTTTCGCAACGCCTACCTGGCAAATTACGGCTCGAGGAACATATCCTCACAGCCAACCCGGGACTTGACCCCATCATTTTCGATCCCGTTGGAACGATCCAGGAAACCGTCCTCACCCGAAACGTCGATGACAGGGTGATGGGCTTTCCGAGCACGGCCATCGCCAAGACACTCGTCACATCCGTAAAAAATAACCGGATATACTCTACGATGGATTACGCAGCCGGTTCTTCCAAGAGGAGGTTAAGCCGATGAAGAAGATTCAGCCGACCGGAATCGTTCCGGCGGGTATTGTGCTGTTGACCCTGGTAGCGTACGACTTGCGGGCCGTCGGCGCCATCTCGCAGCCATCCCAGCCCAAGCCGGTGGTCCCGGTGCCGGTGCGCAGTCGTGTTCTCTGCCGACACGCCGCGCTCACTGCCGCCGGCGGATTGGCCATCGCGAGTTGCAGCCGGGGCCACGAGAGAATCCCCGGGGTGGTTTTATAATTAAAAATAATCTGATCGTTTTACTGCGCCGTTGAGGTGCGCATGGTCAGATATATCGGGATTGCGGAAAGAATCACCCGACCATCCTTTTTCCTCGTGAAGGACGGACTATGAATGTTCTGGGAATATCCGGAAGTTTGAACGCAGACGGCAACACGGCCTTTGCAGTCCGGGATGCGCTGGAAATCCTCCGCCGGGAGGGAATCCAGACGCAATTTATTTCTCTGGCCGGAAAGGATATCCACCCGTGCGATGGATGCTGGTTCTGCGCGGCCGAAAGGCAATGCCGGTATCAGGATGATATGGAAGAAATCATCGCCGGAATGCGTTGGTGTCACGGGTTGATCCTCGGCTCTCCCGTCCATTTCGGCATGGTGTCCGGCTCGCTCAAGGTGATGATGGACCGCTGCGTGCTCCTTCGACCCAGCTACGGGGACGTGATGGAGATGGCGGGGAAGACCGGGGGAGGGATCGCCTGCGGCGGCTTCCGCAATGGCGGGCAGGAGACCACATTGCACAACATCCACTTGTTCCTGCTGCAACAGAACATGCGGGTGGTGAGTGACGGGGCGGGGTACAGCCATATGGGGGGCGCAATCGTTGGAGACGCCAAAAAGGATGATCTGGGATTGCAAACAGTGGAGAATTTGGCGCGCAATTTACTGTTTATGCTCAAGCAACCGGGCGCATGAATGGGATCGATCGGAGAGGCCGATCGTAAACCGCAACTGTATAGGAGGCGAAAATGTCGTTGCTAGGTGTAGTTTTCACATTACACATGATCGGATTGGTGATTTGGCTGGGGGCCGCGTTCCTGCTGCCGATCGCCGTCATCCCCGCCGTGAGGAGCCTGGCGGCGGCCGAACAAAATAAGTTTATGGACAAATTCACAAGACGATTTATTCCGTGGTTTGTGATCGGCGGAATAACCGTCGGGCTAACCGGTTGGGCCCAAACCACCATGATGGTGGACGACCTGAATATCCCGGTGATGATCGCCAAGCATGTGGCAATTCTTCCTTTAATTGCGGTGAGCGCATATATCTGGTTCTATTTAGCCACGAAACTATCGAAGCCCGGAGCGGATCAGAAATTGTGGACCCAATTCGTGGTCTGGGGCTGGATCCAGGCGGGCTTGGGCGTGATTGTGCTGATCCTCACTGGATGGCTCACGGGATAAGCCCGGCCTGCCCGAAGCGAAGGCGCCTAGTCGCCGACCGCAGAAGGGTTAATCCGCCGCGGCCCAAATCGAAGCATTGGGCGGTGAAAGTCTTCGGTCCGGCATCCCGGGGATTGACAGAGCTTGTCTGACGGCGAGTGGGAGTTCGTTACCCCTATATTATGGAAAGCAGATATCCCTTTGTCGGCTATGGAATCGAATAGTTTGTCAAAAAACATGGAAGCCATCGCCGAATCGATTTCCCAATCGGTCGGTAATTTCTGCGACCGCCACCGCCAATTAACGGAGGATGTCACGATCCGCAAACCGGCGGATTCCGGATGGACGATAAAGGAGATCGTCGGCCACTTGATCGATTCGGCTGCCAACAACCATCAGCGAATCACTCGGTTGCAACTTGTCGCGGAATTGCAATTTCCTCCCTATGAAAACAAAAAATGGCTGGCTGCGGAGAAATGGAATTTCCTCGAATGGCTTGAAATTCTCGGCCTCTTCCAATCCTATAATCTCTTCCTGGTTCACTTGATTCGCAACGTCGATCCGGAGAATCTAGACCACCGCTGGTTCGGCCGTGACCGGTTCGGCGAGCGGACCTATTCCCTGGAGGAGATGATCGCCGATTATCGGAAACACCTGAATGAACATCTGGATCAAATAGAAACGCAGCTGAAGGAATTTCGCGGAGACGATTGACCGAAGGGAGGCAAAAATGCAGGGAAACATTCAACTGACTTCGGAAATATTCTGGGTAAGCGCCGCGGTCACCGCCCTGATCGACGCGGGATTATTGTTTCTCATCCTGCGGCTGATCCGTCCGGAGCGCTTTCTCCAGATCCGAGTGCCGATGATCATTACCGCGGGAGTCTTTTGGGGAATTCTGGGTGTCCTGGTGGTCCGGTCATTTTGGGTTGCGTATTATCAATACTTTTATCCGCGATGGATGGGCGATTGGGGAATCTTCGTTTTTGGGCCTGGCATCGGCATCGTCTTGGCAGTTCTGTTCTATTGGATCGCTGCCCGGTTTCGCAGCCGTCCCATCCCGGTGTTTCTTGCGCTGGTCGGGATCGAAGCCTTCCTCGAGCATCTTATAGGGATTTACAGCTTCCGTATCATGGACATACCAAGCTTCCGGGGAGTCAGCCCGCTCTCGGTACTGGCCTTTTCCGTGCCGGAATACGTGTGCTACTGGTGCGTTATCATCCTCATGGCCGTCTTGATCCTGGCGGCCGCCGGGCGCAAGACCCCGATCCCCTACTAATTCCTCCGTTTTTCCGGCTTTTCCACAGCAAGCAGCATTCCGACGAATCCCCGCATGCCCATTGACAAAAGGGATTCCTGCGATATAATGTAGACAGGTTTGTGATATAAACTAGTCTATAAAGAATTGGAGGAATCATGGACAGCCAGATCGAGAGCGTCATGAAACGGGGCCGGGGGTACTGGTTCGTGGACGGGTTTACCGAGATCTTAGCGGGAATATTGTTTATCCTGCTGGGAGGAATCACTCTGCTGAGCGGGATTGTGCCGCCCAGTTCGTTCCTCTCCCAGTTTGTTTCCCTCGCCGAGAGCGCGGCGATCGTAAAGTTCCTCGGGCTTATTCTCGCCGTTCTTGGGCTGTGGTGGTTAAAGGACCGGTTTACTTATCCGCGGACCGGATTTGTTCGGGAAAAAGGGGTGCCGAGAGCGCAATTGCTAATTTTTCTGAGAAACGCCGTCCTAATCGCAATTCTCCCGGTGCTGGGATTGATCATCCCGCTCTTCGTCGTACCGGCGGTTCGCGGAGCCATTTTCTCCATGCCCGTATGGTTCCCCCCGGTTCTAGGCATTTTCTGGGGGGCGCTGTGCATCCTTTTGGGTGAGTGGACCGCTCTCCGAAGGTTTCGGCTTCTGGGCGTGGTAATCATGCTCGCGGGAATCTCGATAGGCATCTGGCAGCTGACCTTGGGTTTGCCGAACGTTCCAGCAGACGCATTGCGGGCCAATATTCTGAGTCCGCTGCCGGATGTTCTATGGGCTCCCGTGAAAGAAAGCCTCAACCGGGTGCTTGCCGGAGTGGGGCTCTTGACGCTGCTTTCCGGAATTGCATTTGCCGTCTCGGGGTTGGCGACCTTCCTGCGCTACCGCAAGGAAAATCCGGTTCCCTATCGGGAGGAATCATGAGCGAACCGTTGCGCAACCTCTCGGATCTGGACCGGGTGATTCACGAACCGGCCCGCCTGCTGCTGGTGGCGCTGCTCTCGTCGGTGGAATCGGCGGATTTCCTCTTCCTGCTGAAGGAAAGCCGGCTGACCAAAGGAAATCTATCCGTGCACCTTTCGCGACTCGAGGAAGCCGGCTACTTGCGGGTGGAGAAAACCTTCCGCGGAAAGATTCCGCACACGGAATTCCGTCTGACCCCGAAAGGGAAAACGGCGTTCGATCAATATCGAAAAGATTTGGGGCTGATTGTCAATCCGAAAAAGGGGCGGGGCTGAGGAACGGCGTATGCCGCCGAGGAGAAATATGGAACTTGCCATCGAAACAATCGGTTTGTCAAAATTCTACGGTCCGGTGAAAGCCGTGGACTCGGTTAGCCTACGCGTGGGGCGGGGGGAAATCTACGGGTTCCTCGGCTTGAATGGCGCGGGCAAGACCACCACCATCCGTGCGCTGCTCGGCATGATCCGTCCGAGTGCGGGTTCGGTGAGGGTTTTGGGACAGGCGGTGGGACCCAACGGACGCGGACCGTGGCGCAGCGTCGGCCACATGGTCGAAAGACCCTCGGCGTATCCAGAATTAAGCGTCCGCGAGAATCTCGAGGTTGCCCGCCGTCTGCATGGGCTCTCCGACCGGGTCGCGGTTTCCCGCGTCATCGAGCGCCTCGGCCTCACCCACGACGCGGACCGGAAAGCCGGCGCGCTTTCGACCGGAAACCTCCAGCGCCTGGGATTAGCGCGGGCGCTTCTGCACGAGCCCGAGCTGGTCATCCTCGACGAACCCGCGAGCGGCCTCGACCCGGCCGGCGTGGTGGAGATCCGTGAACTCCTGGCGGGCCTCGCCCGTGAGAAAGGTGTGACCGTGTTTATGTCGAGCCACATCCTCACCGAGGTGGATCGCCTCGCCACGCGGATCGGAATCATCCACAAAGGCCGCCTGATCGAGGAGCTCGAGGCAAAACAAATGGAAGAATTGCGGTCGCGGCGTTTGGAAATCCAAGCCCGCGATCTGGAAGCAGTGCAACGCGCGCTCGCCCAGGCCGGATTTGCCGCGAAGAACGGCGACAACGCAATTGTATTAAAGGAAGAGCGTGCCATCGCCGCGCCCGACGAGGTGGCGACATTGCTGGTCAACGCGGGAACGCCTCCCACCCGGTTGGTGGTGGTCCAAGAGGATCTGGAAGCATACTTCCTGCGATTGACGGGAGGAAAATCATGAACCCCTTCTTTGCCGCGTTTTGGGCGGAAGCCCTCAAAGCGTATCGGTCCAGGGTGATCGGATTGTCCGTCGCCGTGGCCTCGATCCTGCCGCTCGTGGACGGCATGTTCATGCTCATCCTCAAGAATCCCGACCGCGCAAAGCAGATGGGGTTGATCGGCGCCAAAGCCACACTCGTCGCCGGCACCGCCGCCTGGCCGAACTTCTATTACGTGCTGGTGATGACCGGCATCGCCGCGGCAATTCTGTTCGACTTCCTGGCAGCCTGGACCTTCGGCCGCGAATTTTCCGACCACACCGTCAAAGAGTTGCTGGCGCTGCCCACGCCACGCGGAACGATCGTGGCGGCGAAGTTTGTCCTCCTCGCGGTCTGGACGCAGGCGCTGGCACTTTGGATTTTCGGACTGGGTCTCGTCATCGGCCGCGCCGTGGATATTCCGGGCGGTTCCGCTCGCCTGGATGCGGCCTCCTTCGGAATATTCATGAGCGTTGCGTTCCTGAACTTCCTGCTGGTGCCATGCGTCGCCTACGTGGCTAGTTTGGGGCGCGGTTTTCTGCCGCCGATGGCGTGGATCTTCTTTGCGTTGGCATCCGCTCAGTTGCTTCAAATCATGGGATGGGGGGAATGGTACCCTTGGGCCGTCCCGGCCTTGGTGGGCATATTAGCCGGGCCAAACGGCGGTTCGATTGGCGCGCACAGCGTGATCATGGTGGTGGCGGCGTGCGTTGCGGGGCTGGCCGCCACCTTCGCCTGGTGGCGCAGTGCGGATCAGGCGCGATAGGCGGTTGCATCCAATCGATGGCGATACTATGATGGGAGTGGTTGCGAACTTCCAAAGTCCCCTGTTCCGGAAAGGAGAAGATCATGCTTAAAGATTTTAAAGATTTCATCATGCGCGGAAATGTCCTCGACCTGGCCGTGGCGTTCATCATCGGAGCGGCCTTCGGTAAGATCATCAGTTCGCTGGTCACCGATATCCTGATGCCCCCGATCGGCTTGATCTTTGGCAAGATGGATTTCAGCAGCCTTTATATTAATCTGTCGGGGACGCCGTATTCCAGTCTGGCGGCGGCGCAGGCTGCGGGCGCTGCGACGATTAATTATGGAATGTTTCTCAACAACGTGATCAACTTCGTAATTGTGGGGTTGGTGATATTCCTCATGGTTCGGGCGGCCAACAGCCTCCAGCGCTCCAAACCGGCTGCGCCGACCACCAAGGAATGCCCGTATTGCCTTTCTAAAATTCCAATTAACGCCGTGCGATGCGCCTATTGCACATCGGAGCTCAAGGGGAAATAAAAATAATTGTAATTCCACGAGCTGCTTTGCTCCGACGAAGAAATTGTTCGCGGATTTCTGCTATTTTAAAAATAATGTTTTGGTTTAACCGCGTAATCCGGTTCTTCCGAGAAATCCGCATACAGGAATCTCCGATGCCGAGCATTTACTAAATGTTGATTCAGTAGACTTGCCTATCTTTTTCACCGAAAAATTTCATTGTTGTCGTCGCCGGCCTCGACCAGTAGCCGAGCCGCAATAAATCTGCGCATCCCATCGCCATACCTCTGATAAAATAACCATCGTAGATATTGGCTTCATCCGGCCGGTGGCACACGGATGTTAAGGAATTTCCGCTCGGAAAGGAACCCACCAATGGCGAAAAGAATCACCCGGCGAAATTTCCTGGAACTCGGCCTGACCACTATGCTTTCGGCCTGCGCGCCCAAAATCGCCGCCTCGGCCACTCCGGACCTGGCGCAAACCGAAACGCGCGCCAAGGATACGACGCTCCGGAGCTACCTTCCGGACGACCCGAATATCCTCTATACGGGCCGGATCGATTTTTCCGACGCCCGTCAGCCGAAATTTTCGGCGCCGGGCGTATACATCCGCGCCCGGTTTCGCGGCACCGGCGCATCCGTCCGGCTCGCAGACCAGTTCCAATACGGAACGAACCGCAACTACTATGACGCGGTCATCGACGATTCCACGGTCGTCAAAATCGCGCCCACGCCGAGCAGTTCCTCCAACACCTACGAGATAAAATCGGATCTCCCCAACGCGGAGCACACGCTCACCCTGGTTAAGCGGACCGAAGCGAGCATCGGGTTCGGCCAATTTCTAGGTTTCGAATTTAATGGCGAGATCCTCCCCGCGCCCGCGAGACCCCGGCGCCGGATGGAGTTCATCGGCGATTCCATCACCTGCGGCACGGGTGACGAGGCGGATTACAACTCCCCGCAATGCACAGAAGACGGCTGGGGCCAACCGTACAACAACGTCCGCCTGGCCTTCGGCCCGGTGCTCGCGCGCTCGCTCGGCGCCGAATACCAAGTCTCGGCAGTCTCCGGGATCGGCCTTACGCGCAACTCCAGCTTCCGATACGACGCGCGCCCGATGCCGGAGGTGTACGATTTGCTTTACTTCGAGCAGAAGCAATCATCCCTGTGGGACACAACCAAATATGTTCCCGATGCGGTGGTAATCGGGCTGGGAACGAACGATTTTTCGCCGGGCGACAGCGACCGTCCGGCGATGGACGTGGATATTTTTGCAGCCGCCTACGTTAAATTCATCGGCACGCTGCGGGGATACTACCCGAAGGCCGACATCTTCTGTGTCTCCAGCCCGATGCTGGGCGATCACTGGCCGAAGCCGACCGATCAATCCGCCACCGACCAGAAAGCCGCGATCACGAAGGTGGTGGAGGAAATGAACGGCCGGGGAGATGCGAAAGTGCATAAATTTTTTGTATACCCCCTCTCAGGAGGAGGCTGTGGGACACATCCCACCGCCGACCAGCACGCGCTCCTGGCCAACCAACTGAGAAGTTACATCGCGCCGGTTGTCGGTTGGTCTTGATCCGAATCCTACAACCGCGAACGGTTCCGAATCCGTAGACAGGAGTTGACTATGTCCGGTCCGATCGGTCAAGCTTTAATCGCTCACTTGGACAGCGTGTTTGTTGGACCCAACGGAGACTATCCGGCGACTCTGGAAGCGCTGGAGGGCGTGTCCGCAGCGCAAGCGCTTTGGAAACCGGCGCCGGAACGGAATTCCATCTGGCAGATCGTCGAACACCTGACCGCCTCCAAACAATGGCAGATCGACATGCTCGAGAAGGGTCAAGCCTCCTCGCCGCCGTGGATCCAGCCCGAAGGCGACGAGACGGTATGGCGCGCGACCGTCGCCAGGCTCCAGGACGCCCACATCCGGCTGAAGATTGCGCTGGGGCGAGTTTCGGACGCCGAGCTGCTCAAACCCCAACCCGCGGAAAAGAATAAAACCATGCTGGAATTGATCTTATCGGCGAGCTCGGCTCACGAAGCGCACCACGGCGGTCAGATCGATTATCTCAAGGGTCTTCAGACCGGTTGAAGGCCGCTGCAGGGGCGATGATGTTTCTCGGGTTACCGCACGTGCACGCACCCGTCGGTGGTGGGGATGAGCGAGCATAGGTTGATCGTTTGTAGGAAGACCAAATCATAAAAACTCACATCACCCCGAATCCGGAACCGATGCGTGATGCGGCCGGAGGAATCCGGCCGGAATAAATTTCCGACACCGGTGTGGGGGGAAAGGTTTGCGGCGGTTCACGCCGCCCGCGGGAGGCGCCATGAATAAAAACGCTCGTGAGTTTACCGTTCGGGAACACTTTGAAGGGAAGGATCCGGCCGTCCGGAAAACGTACGACAAATTGTTGGAGGCTTTGCGCCGGATGGGGCCGGTGGTCGCGGAGCCGAAGAAGACCTCGATCCACCTCGTCCGCAAGACCGCGTTTGCCGGGGTGGCGACCCGCAAGGATCATCTCCTGCTGACGATTAAAAGCGATCACAGACGGACGAGCCCGCGAGTGCGGAACACGGAACAGGTTTCGGCCGGCCGATTTCATCTGGAAGTGAAACTGCTTTCGCCGTCGGACGTCGACAGCGAACTGGTCAGCTGGTTGCGGGAATCCTATGAGCTGAGCGCGTAGCCTGCACCGCCTGGCCGGGGACGTCGGGGGGCGTCGTTTTTCTTTGCGCTGAGGTGTAATCGATCATGGATAACTTCCTTGCGGATCTTCAGTCCTGGCAAATATTTTATGCGACCGTCGCCGCGGCATCCGCCACGCTGACGGGATTGCTCTTCGTATCGTTATCCCTGAACCGGGAGCGGCTGAAAGGCGTCCAGTCGGAAACCGTCGTTGGCATGGCGCGCCGCACGTTTGCCAATTTCCTGTATGTATTGATGGTCTCGCTCGTATTTCTTGTTCCCCACCAATTGCCGATCAGCCTCACCGTCGCGCTCTTGGTTCTTGGAATCACACGCGGTGCGGGTCTTTTACGGGAGGCGTCAGTTTTACGGAAAGCTCCTGCATCCCGCAGGGATTATCGCACCCTGTTCCGCGAGATCGGATTGCCGGCTGTCGCTTCCATCGGATTGATCCTCGTCGCCATCTACGTCGCCTTCGGGAAAACCGACGCAATGTACGGGTTGGTCATTGTCATCGCGGCTTTGCTGGGCAACGCCTGCTGGAACGCGTGGCTTCTTTTAATGGAAGAATGACCGCGGAAAACCTCGCCCGGATTCTATTTTTTTTATCGGGAGGGGATTGCGTGCGGACCGGGTTTTTGCGGATGTACTTGTTCGATTGTTCGCTGGAAGCCCTTCCAAGAGCGCCGATCGGAAGACTATATAATGAAGAAACCTGCGACGAAATGGCCGCTGGGAGGTGATACCCGTTATGGAGATTCGACCTTTTGAAGATGCGGACGAAGAAGCGGTGATCGCACTCTGGGAGGGGTGCGGGATGCTCCGGCCGTGGAACGACCCACACAAGGACATCGCCCGCAAACGCCTGCTCCAGCGGGAGCTGTTCCTTGTCGGGGTCGAGGGCGGCGCGATCATCGGGACGGTCATGGCGGGGTACGACGGCCACCGCGGTTGGATCAATTACCTGGCCGTGGATCCGGTCCGGCGGCGGAAAGGCTTTGGCCGCGCGCTCGTCGAGCGGGCCGAACATCGGCTGAGCGAACTTGGCTGCCCCAAAGTCAACCTGCAGGTGCGGCGTGAAAACCGCGAGGCGATGGCGTTCTACGAGTGCATCGGCTTTCGTGAGGACGCCGTGGCTAGCTTTGGCAAGCGGCTCGAGCAGGATGATGGATGAGCTTCGTGGCCACACAACCTTTTGCTCGATCCCAAGTAACGAGAATTGATCTCCCTGGTCCGCAACCACGGTCAGAGTTAAAGAGTCTTTGATGGTATTTCAACAAGCAAATGCCGGAAGGATTGCATTGGCGGGGCTCTTCTTCACCATGCTTCTCGGCAGCTGCAATCCGAAGTCCCCCGCCGGCTTAGGAAGTTGCCCGGTCGGAACCAGCGATGCGGAGATTGTCTCCGGCGGAGTAACGCGCGATTACCGGTTGTTCGTTCCTCCCGCCTACCGGCCGGAAAAGGCCGTTCCACTTGTGCTGGGATTTCACGGCCACGGCGGAAGCGCCGGCCAATTCGAAAGTTACAGCGGGTTTTCAACCCTGGCGTCCCAGGCGGGATTTATCGCCGTGTACCCGCAGGGTACGGGCCAAATTCCGTCCTGGGATACCTGGGCGGAATCGCAAGATGTGCAATTCATCCGCGATCTCATCGCCACCGTGGAAGCGCAATGTGCCGTCGATCGAAATCAAATCTACGCCGTCGGGCACTCGCGCGGAGGCGGAATGGCCAACCGGCTGGCGTGTGACCTATCGGACCGCATCGCCGCGGTCGGATCGGTATCCGGTACATATCTATACGGGGAGGATTGCTCCCCCGGCCGGCCGGTGGCGATCGTGGCATTTCACGGCAGCGACGATCCGGATGTCCCGTATAACGGCATCGGAAACGCCGGTGCAATGCCCGGTGCGTATTTCAGTATTGGAACGCCCATTCCGCAATGGGCGGCGGCCTGGGCGGATCGCAACGAATGCGACGCCCGGCCGGCCGCGATTTTCCAAAAAGGGACGGTCACCGGGCAGGGGTGGAAAAACTGCCGTGGCGGATCGGACGTGATCCTATATACAATCAACGGCGGAGAACACGAATGGCCGGGCGCGGTTGACGCTGCGGGGATGATCTGGACTTTCTTTTCCAACCATCCATTGTCCTCCGAGGGATAACGATGCATTTTCCAGGAATTGCACTGCCGTGAACATTGCTTTCTTCGCCTCGCATCGCGGCAGCAATATGCAGGCCGTGATCGACGCCGTAAACAATGGAAAGTTAAACGCCCGCCCATGCGTCGTGATCAGCAACAACGGCGATTCCGAAGCCCTCGAAAAGGCAAAACAAGGCGGAATCACGAATTATCATCCGAGTTCCAAAACACACCCCGATCTGGGGGAACTTGACGATGAAATTCTGAACATCCTGGAAAGACATCGGACGGATTGGATCGTCCTCGCGGGGTACATGAAGAAACTGGGTCCGAAGGTACTGTAAAAATACAAGGGCCGCATCATTAATATTCATCCGTCACTCCTCCCAAAATACGGCGGGCGTGGAATGTGCGGTGCAGCGGTGCATGAAGCGGTGATTGCCGCCGGGGAAAAAGAGACAGGCGTGACGATCCATCTCGTCGATGAAGAATATGATCACGGCGAAATCCTAGCGCAATGTTCAGTCCCGGTATTACCGAACGATACGGTGGGATCGCTTTCGCAGCGAGTCCTGGAACGGGAGCATTTATTTTTGGTGGAAACCCTGGATCACATCGCGCGGGGAGAAATCCCTTTACCCGGATAACCGCAGGGAAAGCCTTCCTTCCCCTAATCACCCACCCCCATTTCCTTTTAATAGAATAGAATCCGGAAAGGAACGGGCACGGCGCCCAACCCGTGACGCCGGTATCCGTCCGCGGAGGCGCGTTATGGGAATCCAACCTGTTGCCGTGAGGGGCATTCTTCAAAAAAGCAAAATACCGGGCGCCAACTTTGTGATTAATCCGTACGTCGGATGCGTCCATGGTTGCGTCTACTGCTATGCCCGGTTCATGAAGCGCTTCACGGCACATACCGAACCGTGGGGAACATTCCTGGATGTGAAAGCCGACGCCGCGCGGATCTTGGAGAAGCAATTGGCCTCGCGGCGGAAGCCGCTCCGGGAAGAGGTGTTTTTTTGCAGCGTGACTGATCCCTACCAGCCGCCCGAGCGGCAATACCGGCAGACCAGGAAGATTTTAGAAGTATTGCTTAAGCATGAGGTTCCCGTGTCGATCCTGACCAAATCCGATTTGGTCCTGCGGGATAAGGATCTCCTCCGGCAGTTCCACGGTGCGACGGTGGGGTTGAGCTTTTCGACGGTCGACGACAGGATCGCCCACATTCTCGAGCCGCGCGCGTCCCCGCCCTCCCGAAGGATCCGGGCGCTGAGGGAACTTCAGGACACGGGGATCGATACGTGGGCGTTTCTCAGCCCGTTCCTGCCCGGCGTTTCCAATCTGGACAGGATGGTCACAGCCTTGGACGGCTCGGTGGAATCGTTCGGCGTCGAAGCGATCAACACCGCGGGGGGAAATTGGACCGGGGTGGAAAAGGCACTGGCGAAGATAGATCCGGAACTGCCGGGCAAGTGCCGGATCCTTTCCGGGCAGGCTGTGTTCTGGATCGGGTTAAAAAAACATGCGGAAGAATTAGCCCGTCGGCATCGGATGGAATTGACTGGTTTTTATAGACATTGACATCCTGTAAACGCCGGGATGTTATCCGGCGGTGCCGCAGAATGTGCGCGGCGCATGTGCCTGAGCGAATCGAGACAACCGGAGGAAACATGGACCCTGTGGAATTTCAATCGTGGGTGCGGGAAAACGCCGCGGAGAGGGAGCATATGAAAAAGATGGTTGCCGGCCTTTCCGACGAGGGACTCTCCCGTCCGATGGACGCCGGATGGACGGCAGCCGCCGTGCTTGCGCATCTGGCGTTCTGGGACGCGCGCGCCATCACCCTGCTCCGCAAATGGCAGAAGGAGGGAGTTGGGGATTCCCCGATCGATACCGACGTGGTGAATGAAGCCACCCGCGTACTGTGTCTGGCCATTCCTCCGCGTGCCGCGGCGGCACTGGCGCTTGAAAAAGCAACGGAATTGGACAATATCATCGAAAAGCTTCCCTCCGAATGGGTGGATCGGATTACGACTATCGGTATAACGGTCCATCTGAAAAGATTTAACCATCGAAGAGAGCATCTGGACGAGATTGAGAAAGCGCTTGGGAAAAGAAAATGAGGAGATGTCGATCCCTGTGCAGTCGATCGCCGTCGCGCCGCCATAAAAGACGGCGCTGGAATGCAAAGCCCGCTGCGCGGGCTGTATCCTGCGTAGGGATCTGCCTCGAAGGGGCATCGTATCATGCGGCGCGGGGATTTATTCCCGCGCTCGCCAAGCTGGCAGTCAACACTACCGGATCGTAGTATATTAGATCTGTCAGGAAGAGAATTCCATCTAAAAATCTATCATCCGAGAGGCTGGACATGGCCAAATTGAAAAAACCCCGCCGGACCAAACCCGCCACCCGCAAAGAATTTTCCGTGCTGGAAGAAACATGTTGGAAGGATTTGACGGGCGCCTGGCGCGGGATGAGCACAAAAGCGATGGTCAAACCCGGAGCGTGCGGCGCCTGGAGCATCAAGGACGTGGTCAATCACATCGCCGCGTGGCAGGAAGCCACCACGAAGATTATGCCCATCCTCCTGCGCAGGGGGAAGATTCCCGCCGGCGAGTTCGGGCTGAAGACCTTCAACGCAAAACATTATTGGGAAGACAGATCGCGTGCTCTCACCGCCAGCCGGGACCGGTTGAACAAATCCCGTAAAAAACTAATCGCCGCCCTCAAGCGGGTGCCGGAAAAGCGGTTAATCGATGTGAAAAATCAGGTCGGCCTGTGGGCTAAATATTCCACATATGAACACTACGACGAACACCTTTTCAACGTACAGGATTTTCGCATAAGGATCGAGCACAGGAAATAAGCGACGGGATGGTTTGTGGTGCCCAAAAATTTTCAGTTTGCCTGAGTTGCATCAACCCATCCCCGTATCCTTCCGTTTTAGAGAACCGATATATATTTTTTAAATATTCTTGTGGCATATAAGATATTGGAAATATCAGATGAAAAGAGTATGATTTGACGCCGGGCAGTTGGCAGTAGCCCTCAACAGTTTTTCCTCGGGAAACCGCAATACTAACGGGCGGTTCAGGAGCCTAATGAAAGCCAAACATTGGTATATCGTTCTCCTCGCGCTCGCGGCAGGGTTGGGATTCTCGGGATGCAGACCCGCGCCAACGGTTACCCCGAGCCCGGCCGCGACAGCCGCTCTGACCGCAACGGTAAATCCGAACGCCGCCGGTGAATTCGTCACGGTTGCCGACGGGAAATTCATGCTCGCCGGAAGCCCGTATTATTTTGTCGGCGCCAACTTTTGGCAGGGTATGAATTTAAGCGTGAACGGACCTAGCGGCGACCGGGAGCAGCTGGACAAGGAACTCGATCATCTCAAGCAGCTCGGGGTGACCAACCTGCGCGTCATGGCTTCCTCGGAAGGCCCGGATACGGAGCCCCATCGCATGGCCCCTTCGCTGGAACCCGCTCCGGGCAAATATAACCAGAATACCCTGGACGGGTTGGATTATCTTCTGGCGCAAATGGGAAAACGCGGCATGCGCGCGGTGATGGTGCTAAATAACTTCTGGTACTGGTCGGGCGGGATGGCGCAATACGTTTCCTGGTCGGACGGGAGCGCGATCCCGTACCCAGGCGACTATGAAACCTTCATGGTTTTTACCAGCCGGTTCTATTATTGTACGGAATGCCAGACCTGGTACCGCAATCACATTTCCACCCTGATCAACCGCGTCAACCCGTACACCAATTTGAAATATCGGGACGACCCGGCGATTTTCTCGTGGGAGCTGGCCAACGAACCGCGCAGATATCCCCAGGAATGGATCTCCGGAACGACAGCCTACATCAAATCGCTGGATCCCAACCATATGATCACGACGGGTTCCGAGGGCACCCCGCCGGGCGAGAATCAGGATTTCGTGGCGACGCACGCCGACCCCAATATCGATTATGCGACGATCCACATCTGGCCGCAGAATTGGGGTTGGTACGATCCGCGGGATCCCTCCTCGTACACCGCGGCCGAAGGGCGAGCGCATCAGTATTTCGCCACCTGTGCGACGGAGGTCGCTACCCTGAAGAAGCCGCTTGTTCTGGAGGAGTTCGGCCTGGCCCGGGATTGGGAACCGCTGCACGACGTGTATGATGTCGGGTCGCCGACAACCTACCGGGACCGGTTCTATAAAGCCATGTACGACCAGGTATATGTCTCGATGGCCTCCGGCGGCCCGTTGGGCGGCGACAACTTCTGGGCCTGGGCGGGCGTCGCCCGGCCTGGCGACCCGTGGATCGGCGATCCGCCGCATGAAACCGCCGGCTGGTATTCGGTATACGATACCGATCAATCCACCTTGACCATCATTTCCGCGCATGCGGCGCGGGTCGCATCCCTGCGATAGCAATCGCAGGCGGGCGATGGTTCCCCGTTTTGTGAGAATGAAGCGAAAGAAGGAACGGTTTTCGGAAGGAAGCGTTTTCCGGCGGAGTCCAATCCTGGTCATTACAATCGGCGCCCCTAAGATGTTTAATACACGGTTACAGGATCGTTGCAGCCCGGGAAGTGTTTCGATCGGTTTCGAAATCCCCGCTTCGTTTAAAGTTAAGTATTGCATTAGAGTTGATTATTCCGCATGGATTGTGTCAAAAACGTGAGGGTATAATTTGCTCATACGTGGGCGATTATTCTTGAAGAGAGAATAAGCGCATCACGTTTCTTTATATCGGAAAAGTATCCACGCGAATGTGTGCCGAACGATCGGGGTGGAAACATCCGCTTCGGGAAACGACGGTTGAATTTGGAAAAAGAAAACAAAATCCTCCCCGGAAAAAAAATTTACCGTCGGATTGGCGGCAGGATTTACCGTCTACCGCGCGAGTTTAAGGCCTTCACCGGCCGGAGGTGAGCATGAAACCCAAGCGATTGGCAACCGTCGTTTTTCTCCTCCCGATTTTTCTTGCGCTGCTGGCGGGATGCGGCCAGGGGCCGGGCGGCGGAGGCACTCCCACTCCGTATCCCACCCTAGCGCGCGTAACCTACACCGTGCAGCGCGGAGATATCGTGATCAACGCCAAGCTCTCAGGCCAGATCGAGCCGGTGGCGGTGAAGTCGGTCTCCTTTCCGATGGACGGCCATGTGGATCATGTGTATGTCCAGCCGAACGAGGCGGTGACGAAGGGGGAACTCCTGGCGGATTTAATCGAATTGAAGGACTTGGAAGCCAAAGCCCAGGAGATCCGCCGGGCCGTCGAGCGTGCCCAGATCGATCTGGAAATTGCCCAGACCCTGCTGGATAAATACAAATCCGGCGGATTTTCCACCTATGACATAAAACTACAGGAATTGGACGTCCAATTGGCGCAGCTCAGCCTGGATGAAACGCTCGCCCAATACGGATTAACGGACGCTTCGACCGCCCTGGACGCCATCGAAGCGCAGGTCAATGCGGCGCGGGTTTTCGCCCCCATCGATGGGCTGATCATTTCCGAAGTGGCTCCGGCGCAGGTGGTCACCAGCGATTCCGTGGCGTTTGTGATCGGGGATTCGAATCAACTGGAAGCGGTAACCACGCCCGACACCAGCCCTCCGCAAGACGTGCTCAAGATGATGTTCGAAGGGATGCCGGTGACGGTAATTTCGAACGCCAATCCGGATCTCCAAATGACGGGAAAAATCCGCCAGTTGCCTTCGCCGTACGGCACGGGCGATAGCGGCAACATCATCGTGCGCATCGTGATGGACAAGCCCCCCTCCAAGGATACGTATCAATCCGGAGACAAGGTTTCGGTGCGGGTGGAGTTGGCGAATAAAAAGGGAGTGCTCTGGCTCCCGCCGGCGGCGATCCACGAGGTGGGCGGACGCACGTTCGTCATCGCCGACACCGGTTTGGGCCCGCAGCGCATCGAAATCGAAATCGGACTGAAGACCCAGGACAAGGTGGAAATCGTTTCCGGTTTGACAGAAGGGCAGATTGTGATCGGGCTGTGAACATTCTCGATCAGGGTTCGAGCGCCGCCCGCGAGGCCTGGACCACGACGCGGTTCGCCTTCAAGCGTCTGCTGACCCAGCCGTTGCTCAGCGTGGCTGCCATCCTGGGGTTGATGATCGCCTCAGGATTCATCTTCAGCATTCCCCTGTATGCCGATGCGATTTATTTCCTGTCGTTCCGGGAAGAGCTGTTCAGCGGACGCGAGAATCTTCTGACCAGCAGCCCCGTGGATTACACGCCGCTGCCGTTCGTGTTTGAACTGCAGGGGGTCGGCCGGGGCAACCCGCAATGGGAGGACGTCGGAAAAGTCGACACGTATTTATCCAAGGACGCGCTGCAGCGGATTGGGCTGCCCGTGATGGAGGAAGTGCGTCGGTTCCACACGGATTTCCTCTACCTGTACCCCCCGGGCGAGACGAACGGCAAGGGGAGCAACCTTTTTGTGGATACGATCCGGTTGGCGTTTGTCAGTCCGCTCGAAAACACCATCCAAATCATCCACGGCGCGGCGCCCAAGCCGTCTTCCTTGCTCGGCGGCGGTTCCGTCGAGGCGATGGTCAGTGAAACCATGGCCATTAAAGACGGCATCCAAGTGGGGGATGCCTATATCATCCGCCGCGACAACTCTACGATCCCCGTCACCATCGTCGCGGTCTGGCGGCCGATCGATCCAAGCGCGGCTTACTGGGACACCACGAGCGAATCCTGGCTGCTGGTGAATGAAGAGAGCTACTCCGGATCGATCAGCGCCGCACTATCCGACGAGTTGTTCAGCAGCCGGTGGGCCATCACCTTCGACGGTTCGCACCTGTTCGCCGCGGACATTGCCGCATTGAATCAGAACATCGCCTCCGTGAATCAGCGCATCAACATTCTGCTGCCGGGCACCAAACTGATTTCCTCCCCGCTTGCCGCTCTCCAGCGATACCAGAAGAACACCCCGACGCTCACCTTCCTGCTGTTCGCGTTCAGCGTGCCCATCCTGGGGTTGATCATTGTGTTCATCGGCCTCGTGACCGGATTGTTCGTCGGAGGGCAGCGGGCAGAGATGGCGATTCTGCGCAGCCGCGGCGCCAGCCGGCTCCAAGTGGCGTGGATTTTGCTGTTGCAGGGGTCTCTGCTGGGCGCGGCCGCCCTCGTCGTGGGCGTTCTAATGGGCATACTCATCACGCATGCCATGGGACGTGCATACAGCTTCCTGAATTTCAGCGGAACCGACCAATTGCGCGTGGGGTTTACGGTTTCGGTTTTGGGGTATGGAATCCTGGGAATTGCCTTGATCCTTCTGGTGCTGATTCTGCTCCCCACCTTGAGCGCCGCCGCCAATACCATCATCACCTACAAGCAGGAACGGGCGCGACTGTTGCGCCCACCATGGTGGCAGCGATTTGGGTTGGACGCCATACTTCTCGTCCCGGCGCTGATCGGTTTTTGGATGATGCAAAGGCAAAGCCAGCAGGCGTTGAAAGGAGCCCAGAACGTTCCCAATCCGCTTCAGAATCCATTGCTTCTGCTGGTTCCGGCGGTCGGCATCTTTGCCGCTTCCCTGCTGGCCCTGCGGCTGATCCCGATCCTGATGGCGCTCCTGAGCCGGATCCTGCGCGCTACCAAGAACGTGGGAATGTTGATGGCCGCGCGCTATCTTTCCCGCAGCCCGGCATTCTATACCGCGCCGCTGATCCTGCTCATTCTCACCCTCGGCCTCTCGGCCTTCACCGCCTCCCTGGCCCGGACGCTGGACAGCCAGCTGGAAAAGCAGATGTCCTATCAAGTCGGTTCGGACTTGCAGATTTCCGAACAGGGGACGACGGCCAACGCGGATCCCTCCAGTCCCACCGCCACCTGGACCTTTCCGCCGGTGGAGGAGCATCTGCTCCTGAAGGGGGTGCGCCAGGCCACCCGCGTCGGACGGTATCCCGCCACGACGATATTTTCCGACGGGGCCGTGGAGGGAACGTTCCTCGGCATCGACCGGACGACCTTCCCGCTCGTGGCGTATTGGCAAAGCGATTTCGCCTCCCAGTCTCTGGGCGTGCTGATGAACGCATTGGGAGCGACACCGGACGGGGTGCTCGTTCCGGCGAACCTGATGAAGGATAAGAAACTGCAAATCGGCGATCCGATCATTGCCAGCGTATCACCGGGGACGGGCGGGGTATCGGTGGTGGTCAGGCTGCGCATCGTCGGCGCATTCAACCTCTTCCCCACTTGGTATCCGAACAGCGGGTCGCTGTTCGTGGCCAACCTGGATTCGCTCTACCTGCAAGCGGGCAGTGAATATCCGCACGAAGTTTGGCTGAAGACCGATCCGGGTGTCGACCCGGAAAGCATCATCTATGCGGTCCGCGGTTACAGCCTCATGCTGGATGAAAAAGCGGATCAGACCAAGCTCGTAGAAAACGGGATGAACACGTTCGTCAAGAATTGGGCCAGCGCGGAGATCAACATCCGCACCCAGCAAAAGCGCCCCGAACGGCAGGGATTATTCGGATTGCTCTCGGCCGGTTTTTTGGCTTCGGCGTTGCTCACCGTTCTGGGTTTTCTATTGTATGCGCTGTTTTCCTTCCGGCGGCGCTTCATCGAAATGGGGATGCTGCGCGCCATCGGGCTTTCGGTGCGGCAGATGGTCGGCCTCCTCGCAGCCGAACTGGCTTCGCTGGTCTTGCTGGGGATCGGCTTCGGCACAGTATTCGGGGTGGTCGCCAGCCGATTGTTCGTGCCTTTCCTTCAAGTGGGCGCGAGCGCCCAGGCGCAGTACCCGCCCTTCCAAATCGAGATTGCCTGGCTTTCGATCTTTGAAATCTACATTCTCTTCTTCGTTCTCTTCCTGATCGCCCTCGGAGCCTTGGGCGCGCTGCTCCAGCGCATGAAAATCTTCCAGGCGATCAAGCTCGGGGAGACGATCTGATGTCTGCGGAACCCTTCATCCTTTGCGAGAACCTGGTCAAGATCTACCGCCTGGAAAGCGGCGGCTCCGCGTCCGAACCGACCGAGGTGCAGGCGCTGCAGGGATTGGATCTGACGGTGGAGCGCGGGGAGATGATCGGGATCGTCGGCGCTAGCGGCAGCGGGAAATCCACCTTGATGAACATTCTGGGCGGATTGGACCGGCCGACGGGCGGCCGCGCATATGTTGACCAGAAAAACCTCGGCCGGCTTACTCCATCCGAATTGGACCACTACCGCCGCGAGAAGGTGGGGTTTGTCTGGCAGCAAGGCGCGCGAAACTTAATCCCGTACTTGACGGCCCGGGAAAACATTCAACTGCCGCTGATAATCTCTGGCCGGATGGATTCCACGGCCGACCGGCGGCCCTTGGAACTTCTGCAAATGGTGGAGCTGGAGGAGCGGGCCGGCCACCGGATGGACGAGCTTTCCGGCGGCGAACAGCAGCGGGTGGCGATTGCCATCGCACTGGCCAATCAGCCCTGCCTGCTCCTGGCCGACGAGCCCACCGGCGAACTGGACACCGCCACCGCCCAGACTATTTACACCCTGTTGCGCAAACTCAACCATGCTCTCTCCCTCACGATCATTATCGTCAGCCACGACACTTCACTGGCCAACTGGGTGGACCGCGTGGTGGCGGTGCGCGACGGAAAACTGGCGAGCGAGACAATGCGCAAATCGACCGGAGTAGGCGATGCCGGCGCGCGAGGCGGGGAACGGCATCACATGGAGGAATTGCTTGTGCTCGATTCCGCCGGCAGGCTGCAGATCCCGCACGAGCACCTGGAGCAATTCAACATGCGCCGAAGGGTGCGCCTGGAGATTACCGGGGAGGGCATCCTCATCCGGCCGCCGGAAGGCGCCCAGGCCTCGACCGAGGAGGCCATCCCCGCCGCGTCGGAACCCGCCATGCCGGATGAGACATCGCCGGAATTCGAATCGCTGCCCAGCTTGATAGCCGCCTGGAAGAAACCGCTCTGGAAAATCGTCCGCTTTTTCCGCCGGCGGGTCAAACCGGAAAAAAGTGGAAATTCGCAGGATGGTGAAGTGTGAACGCCGAGACGCCGCTGGCCATACAAACCGAACAATTGTGGCGGGTCTACCCCTGCCGGATCGAAACCGGCGAAAGCGGCGTGCCCGCATTGCGCGGCATCCAGCTGCGGGTGGAGTACGGCCAATTCGTCGTGCTGCGCGGTCGGTCGGGCAGCGGGAAAACGACCATGCTCAACTGTCTGGCGGGGCTGGACCGTCCGACATCCGGCGATATCCACGTCCTCGGACGAAACCTGAAGGAAATGTCGGATCAGGAGCTTACGGTCTGGCGGCGCGAAAAAATCGGGCTGGTGTTCCAGTCCTTCGGCCTGATCGCCACGCTGTCGGCGTATGAAAACGTCGAATTGCTCCTGCGGATCATGGGCACCGATCCGGCGGAGAGCCACCGGCGCACGCTGGAGTGCCTGGAACTTGTCGGCTTGAGCCGATGGCGGAACCACCGCCCCTACGAAATGTCGGGCGGACAACAGCAGCGCGTGGCCATCGCCCGGGCACTCGCCAACCGCGCCCAGCTCATCCTCGCCGATGAACCCACGGGGGAACTCGACAGCAAAACTGCCATCGAAATTCTTGGATTCTTCCGCGACCTGGTGGAGACATCGCACCTCACCGTCCTCATGGCCTCGCACGACCCGCTGGTGGACCGGTACGCGGGGCGTGTGCTGAACCTCAAGGATGGAATGCTGCCCGATTCAGAAGCGTGAGAATGCGGGGAAAGGTCCTATGATCAAGCGAACTTCCATCATCGGCTGGCTCGTTTTTCTGCTGCTGGCGGCGTGTGCTCCGGCCACGCCGGCGGCGACGGCCATCGCCACCGCCCTTCCGCTCCGCTCCGCGATTTACAAGGATTCCTCCCAGCCCATCGAGGCCCGCGTTGCTGACCTGCTCGGCCGGATGAGCCCGGATGAAAAGTTCGGTGAGATGACCCAGGCGCCGAATACTATCATCACCGCCGGCGACGTCACCCACTTCAATATCGGTTCGATTCTCAGCGCGGGCGATGGATTTCCCCCCGTCAATACGTTAACAGGTTGGACGGCGATGGTGGACGGGTATCAGAAGGAAGCACTGGCCACGCCGCTCGCGATCCCAATCCTCTACGGCATCGACGCGGTGCACGGGGTCGGGCTGATGCGGGGAGCTACAATCTTCCCGCACAACGTGGGCTTGGGCGCCACGCGCGACCCGGATCTGGTACGCCAGATCGGCCAGGCGACCGCGGAAGAAATGCTCGCCGGCGGGCTCACCTGGGATTTCGCCCCCGTCATTGCGGTTCCGCAGGACGTGCGTTGGGGCAGGACCTATGAGGGATATTCCGAGGATACCGCGCTGGTTTCACAATTGGGAAGCGCGTACATCCAGGGATTGCAATCCATCCCCGGAGAAATTACCGCCGCGCCGGGACAAACCATCGGGGTTCTGGCTACCGCCAAGCATTATCTGGGCGACGGCGGAACCGTGTTCGGATCCTCGCGCCAGAATATTTTCGGCGTTCCCTATCTGCTCGACCAGGGCAACATGCAGGCGGATGAAGAAACCGTGCGGTCCCTCTTCCTTCCGCCCTACCAGGCCGCGGTGAAGGCGGGCGCGATGAGCGTGATGATCTCGTTCAGCAGCTGGAACGGGACCAAGATGCACGCCCAGCGGTACCCGATCACCACTGTTCTCAAGGGAGAGCTTGGCTTCCAGGGTTTTGTCATCTCGGATTTCGGCGGGATCGCCCAAATCGACCCGGGGGATTATTACACTTCCGTCGTGACGGCGATTAACGCCGGTATCGACATGGGGATGATCGACGACAGTTACGCGGCGTTTATCGCTGCGCTCAAGCAGGGCGTGCAGAGCGGCGATATCACTCAGCAACGGATCGACGACGCGGTCACCCGCATCCTGCGCGTTAAATTCCTGCTCGGCCTGTTCGACCACCCACTATCCAACCCGCAATTCCAAAGCACCGTCCGCTCCGAGGCGCACCTCGCTCTGGCCCGCCAAGCGGTGCACGAATCGCTGGTGCTACTGAAAAACGACCGTCAGGCGCTGCCCATCGATAAGAACACGCCGCTCATTCTGGTTTCCGGCATCGGCGCGGACAATACCGGGATGCAATCCGGCGGCTGGACCAACGGATGGCAGGGCGCACCCACCAACGACATCGTGGGTTCCACCATCCTGAGCGGGATTCGTTCGTTGGTCGGCGATCAAACGAAGATCGTCTATCGCAGCGGCGGTAACTATGACGATATTCCCGGAAAGGCGCCGGTGGGAATTGCCGTGGTTGGTGAAATGCCCTATGCGGAGGGAGTAGGGGACAAAGCCGATCTGGGGCTGTCGCAAGACGATGTGGACAGGATCGACTACCTCCGCACGAAGGTTGATAAATTAATCGTGGTCATCCTTTCCGGCCGGCCGCTGGTCATCACCGATCAGTATCAGACGGCGGACGCCTGGGTGGCGGCCTGGCTGCCGGGTTCCGAAGGAGCCGCCGTTTCCGACGTACTGTTCGGGGATTATCCTTTCGTCGGCAAATTGCCATATACCTGGCCGCGTTCCAACGATCAATTACCCATTAATAAAAATGATTCCACCGGACTAACCGGCTGCCAGACCCCGCTCTTCCCGTACGGGTATGGTTTGGGGCAAGCCGGAAGTTTGCCGATCCAGTGGGTGGATTGCCCGGCATCCTGACCCCTCCCCCTTCCCCCTCCCCATAATGGGGAGGGGTTGGAAAACCGATTTTCTCCAGGAGGTGCAAATCATGAAATCCCGCCTACCAATCCTCATCGGCACCATACTCTCACTAGGCTTTCTCGCGGGGTGTTCCCAAGCCACCGCCGCGCCTACGCTAACCCCCACGCCCACGCTAACCGCCACGCCCGCTCCGACATCCACGCCTGCCGGCGCGCCGGTCCTCCTGGAGTACATCGGCCACGCCTGTTTTCTGTTGACGGCCGGGGATGGGACGCGGATCGTTATGGATCCATACAATTCCAATGCCGCACCTCCCGAGATTGCCAAATTTCCGCCGAACATCGTGGCCGATATTGTCACCGTCAGCCACTTTCACCCGGACCATGCCGGGATCAGCGGCGTCGGCGGCAAACCGCGGCCGATTTTCCAGCCCGGCCCGGATCAGGCGGGCGCGGTAAAAATCACCGGCTATAAAAGCGATCATGGCTACACGAGCGGCGTGCCCGCCGGCGATAATACCATTTTCGTTTTCGAAGTGGCGGGCGTGAAAATCGTTCATATGGGAGCCGCCGGCGTGATCACCCAAAGCGATATCCTGGCCGCGATCGAAAACGCGGATGTGGTGATGATCGACGCGATGGGCACCGATTCACATCCCGTCCCGGAGATGATGGCCCAGTTGCGCAAGAGCAACGTCCGGACGATCATCCCCACCCACAATAGTTTCAGCGACGCCACGCTTTACTATGGATCCATCACAGTCGACGAATTTGTCAAATTACTGACGCCGGACGAAGTCGTTAACCGGATGGACGGCAGTTCCATCACGGTCACTCCCGGTATGCCCGTTCAGGTGTTGATCCTGAAGCCGTCGGCGCTCTCCGCGCAGAAATAACGGAGGATGATAAGGCCGGAGGCGATCGGCCTCCGACCTTTTTATTGCATGTATATTTCATTTTCTAGGCAACCCCGATTCGCCGGAATGGAAGTATATTTTAATAAGGGCCAATTAAATTTCATGTACAATGACCGGGGTATCACCCGGTGGAATTGATGCACAACGGCAAACCACTTTCTCCCTGGGTAAAACAGACATGTATCAAATTCTTTTTATCGTATCCCTTTTTATCATCGTGTTTCTCGCGCTGGAGCTGGAGTATTTTCTCGCGCCGAATGTCGTATTCCTGATTCTTGGAGCTGCCATTCTGATCTTCGGCATCATCCTCTTCGGCTATGGGAATATCCAGAAGAAAACCGGCCCGCCCGTAAACCCTGGCGAGGGATCCATCCCTGAATCAACGGATAAAAAACCAAAAGAGTCGTCCGCCTGCCTGTCGGCGGTTGTCGGAGGCATGTACGTACTCATTGGGATCGGGATATTGATTCTGCAGATCATCGGCTATCATTATCTGAAATAGAATTGAAGGCGGACGGTTTCAATCCTGATTGGATCGGTTGGATCCGTTTTCCGATCGTTTCCTTTTCCCGATCTTCGATTTGAGGTGAACCGATGAAACCAAATCCTGTCCTCCGAGAATTGGGTTTTTCCGACCAGGACCGCGTGATGATCGTCCATGCCGACGATATCGGGATGTGCCAGGCAGGCGTGGCGGCGCTCGATGGGCTGGTAAATTCCGGCGTGGTGTCGTCGCTGGCAACGATGACCGTCTGCCCGTGGTTTCCGGCGGTTGCGGACTACTATCGCGTGCATCCGGCGATGGATCTGGGGTTGCATTTCACCGTGACCAGCGAATGGGATGCCTATCGCTGGGGGCCGATTTCGACGCGCAATCCCGCATCGGGGCTCTTGGATGAAGATGGATTCTTCCCGAAGCAATCGGAACGAGTGCAACAGCGTGGCAAAACGGAGGCCGTGAAGGCGGAGCTGGAAGCGCAAATCCAGCGGGCCAAGGCCGCCGGGATCGACCTGACGCATGTTGATTCGCATATGGCGACCGTATTTCATCCCAAATTTCTACAGACATATCTGCAAACGGCGACCAACGCAAAGTTGCCGGCACTCTGGCTACGGGTGGATGAAGCCGGCGCGAAGGCGTTGGGAATAGACGGTTTGGGAGCTCTCGCGATGGCTCGGTTGACCGGGCAAGTGGAATCACGCGGGATGCCCCTGTTCGACCGGATTTTTGTTATGCCGCTGGACAATCCGGAGGAGCGCGTCGCGACGGCGCAGCGCGCGATGGCGGAGCTTCCGCCGGGCCTCTCCTACTTCATCCTGCATCCCGCCTGCGATACACCGGAACTGCGCGCGATTGCGCCGGATTGGAAATGCCGCGTGGCGGACTATCAGTCATTTACCGGCAAAGCACTGCAGGATTTTGTTAAAAACTCCGGGATTCATGTCATCGGCTGGCGGCCGCTTCGGGAACTGATGCGGCGCAAAGCGGGCAGGGGATGAGAAAAGGGCGTATTGGTTTGCATGTGAGTGGCAGTCCGCGCCGCTCGTTCCGGTGTATCTGTCCGGGCGATGATATATGTTCTCGACCGCTTGATTAAAATTGCTTTTGGTATGGTGTATTATTTCTTTTATGGATAATTCTAATAAAGTGGGTGGCCGAATACCGCGCAAGGTGTTCCGGTCAAATCCGAATGCCGTTATAAGTTATCATAATAATCCCATCCCGAGGATCGGGGAAGAATTAACTTCATCCGAGGATGCTGAGGACTGTTGATCCAAATACTATTTACCGCCGTTTCGCTGATCCTTACGCTGCTTTTCTTTCTGTATGGATTTAATCATTATTTTCTGCTGAACGCGGCCCGGAGATATCAAACCCCGGCTCTGCCCGAGCATTCCACATTTCAGCCCGCCGTTTCCGTCCACCTGCCGGTTTACAACGAGCGATATGTCGTTCGAAGGTTGGTGGAGGTCTGCGCGCGTATGGCGGAAGCGTACGGAAAGGAAAAAGTGAAAATCCTGATCCTTGACGACTCGGACGATGAGACGGTTTTGGAAGTCGATACCGTCGTCGGGGAATACAAGGAAAAACATTTCCTGATAGAGGTCGTGCGCCGCGGGAACCGATCTGGATTCAAGGCCGGCGCCTTGTAGGCCGCGCTCCGGTAAACCCGCCGCGCTTGCGCTAGCGCCCAACGCCGCAAAGGAGGCAAACTTACTAACACTACCCCGCCGATGGCGTCCCCGGATGGGGATGGAAAGCGGCGACGCTGCGCTTTCGGAACATCCCCGCTCCGGTCCTGGTACCGATTGCCGTGGTATCCTCAGAATATCATTGCTACCAATATTTCCGTAGCGCTGATGCTCTCGGCGTTAGTCACTATTGCCGCTGGTGCTGCTGATTCCATAACGGTTCCGCGCATCATGCACTTCGATCCGGAAACATTGACAACGGGTGTTGACAAACCAATGTAAATAAAAGAAAAGAAGAGCACCTAATCTCACACCTGACCTCGATTATTCTACAGCATGTTCCTCTGGTAATTGCATGTTAACGTATTGGATGATTCCCCGTTCACTGAAAACAGAATCGAACTATACAATTTGCGTTATTATGGACTATAGTCTACTAAATTGTGGATATTAACAGTTCGCTGTATACTTATTCATCTTGAAATTATTTATAAATGTCTGAAACTAATTTTATGAAACTCGCAAACCTTCAGTAACTTGGGCAAATAACTACCGCCTAACACCGACTACAGCGGACAGCGGTACTGACGCTCGCGCGCAGGCGCGTTTTACCAGAAATGTGCAATAATTGAGGAGGAGTCTCGCCTGCCTCGCCGCTGAGCCAATCCGTTGGGCAGAATTGGAGATGTAATTATGTCATCAACTTAATTAGTAATTAATATACTGATATCCATTTCGACATTAGTCGGATTATCTATTTCTGTTCTTTTACCACATTATGTCTCAAATTGGCTAATCAATTTGGCAACTAGCGATATAAATAAGAAACCACCAAATGGAATTAAAGAAGAGAAATGGAAGCTAATAAAGGAACGGCCAAAAGGGGAGGACAAGTTCTTGGTGCATTGGAAACAATATTATTCTTTATTTCATTTTGGATAACTCATCCTGAGCTTATTATTGGATTGTTGGTTTTCAAGGTGGGTACAAAATGGAAAATATAGAGCAATCTAATAAATTTACCCGATAAATTGGACAAAGTAAAAACATTAGATTATCTTGGCGCAAGGCATAATTGGGGATCAGAAGTATTAATGAGATTCCTTGTTGGAACAATATCTAATATTCTAATTGCTATGTTTGGAACTGTAATTAGTTTTGAGATAAATCAAGTAATACTAAATGTTATCAAATAAAATTCTGCCCAACCCGCGGCTGCAGCCGACCCCCACTTCGCAACCAAAACTGCTCAAGGAACAAAGGCGAGCAGTTTTGCTCCGTGGGGGCAAGCCTCGGCCAAGGCTCAGCGAGAGAACGCTGGATTGCGATTTTTGAATTCCTGTTAAAATAAGAGCTACGAAGCGAAAGCGGCCAAGCGGCTGAGCCGCCAGACGTTGGGCGCATAAAAAGTTGCTATAAATTAATGTAAATGGAGATCATTATGCTTATTTGTAGAAAATGTGGGAAGGCCACTTCGGGATATTTCGGATAAAAAGATGTTGTAGCCAAAGTGTGGCTAGGCGCCTGAACCACCGACCGCTGAGTGCGCGGTGATACAAAGTTCAATACATATAGCTAAGGTTGTGTGCAAGTAAGAGAGTCGGGAAGAAACGCCGAGAGGATCAGAGTATAATTCGACATTTCCATGGGCTGGGAAGGAAATAGTATGGTCCAACGGAAACGGAAAAATGGCTTTGGTTTTTCAGGGAAAATGATACCGACCGAAACCCAAGGCTTACCCCCTTGGCGTGGGATCCGTAATGAGAATCGTCGGTCCCCCAAAGGGTGAAAAGTTATGAGAGATAACCAGCGACGCACTGTGTGGGATGTTCTTACTGCCGCGGGGATGGCCCTTTTCCTGCTCAATAGTATTGTGTTCATTCTTCTGGGCCGCTTCAACGCAGATGAGGGATGGTATCTGTATGCGAGCAAACTCGTCTATGAAGGTCAGCGCCCCTATCAGGATTTTCTATTTACCCAGCCCCCTCTTCTTCCATATATTTATGGCCTAATACAACATTTTTTGCTGCAGAGTATTTATATGGGTAGGGTAACATCCGTCGTATTCTCGGTATCCGCTTTTCTCCTTTCCATAAAGATTGCGATTCAATACGGCGGGAAGGTGGCCGGAGGGATCACCTCCCTGTTGGGCGGAACGTTCCTCTTCGGGATATATTATCAATCCATCACCAAAACGTACGCGCTTACTACCTTCTTTTTCCTCCTGGCGTTTTTTCTCCTCGCTTCCTCTTCCGGACGGGAAATACGAATAATCCTTTCCACCCTGTTTGTTCTTCTGGCAGCCCTCACCCGGCTCCCTGCAATCTTATTCGCTGTCCCTTTTCTCCTATACGCCTTTTTCGTTTCCAGGATCCGGGTAAAAATCCTCCTCGGAGCCCTCTGTCTTTTGGCTTGTCTATGGTTATTCTTCCTCGCTCTGCCGAACCCTTACGCGGAGCTCTGGGATATATATTTAAACTTTTTATTTCAGTGGGGGAATATTTCCGTTGTTGAGCGGCTCTTGCGAATCATGAAGATTAGCATTCCGAACTTAATTGTACAATTCCCGTGTTACTTTCTTCTCGCGGGGATTCTGATCATCCTAAGCGCACAGCGGCTGAACAATGCCCTACGCGCGTATTGGGCGGTTTTCATCACCGCGGCCGGGTTATTCCTGTTTGGGGTCATTAATTTGATTAACGGCGGATATCTCGTAGAATACGATATCCCGCTGCTGTTCGTTTCCTTTCCCATCATGGGAATCGCTTTTGCAAGATTGTTTCCTGCGATAGAAAAGCGTTCCCGGTTCGTCCTGCAACTGGCGGTCGTTGCGGCCGTGGCGATGGGATTGTTGCGCAGCAGGTTGTATTATTATGACCTTTCCGGCGGTCAATTGCCGATCGAGAAAATCAGAAAGGTTGCTGCGGTCGTGATGGAAAATTCCACACCCAGCGATCCGGTGTTCTCGCTGGAAGCCCTTCCGGTTGCCGTTGAGGCGTATCGGCCGGTCCTGCCAAACATGGCGCAGGGGCAATTCTCATTTTTGAACGTCGATACCGCAACCGCAAATGCCCTCCACGCCATCAACGGCGACATTGCATTAAGATATATCGCGACGGGCGAGCCCAAGCTGATCCTCCTGACCGATGTGGATTGGAACTTGTTGCGAAGCTCGCCGGATTACCAGGCAATCGTTGCTGCTCTGGCACAAAATTACTGCCTTATCTATCGAGAAGATCATTTCGGGCAGCTAGACGATGAGGTGGAAGTCTATCTTCGCCGCGCGAATCCGTGAGGCGTTCCCCGGGTAGCGGCTTCTGGAGCCTCGAGGCCTCAGACGGTGAAACACGTTTCACTCCCCTTAGCGGAATTCATACAACCAGAAGTCAGAATATAAAAAGCTTATATAAAGGGATAATTAGTCAACTAATAAATGTGAATGATAAGAAACTTATTAATATACTTATTCGAGCACACAACTTATTAGGCTATACGGGGGATAATTTACCAAAAGGGATTCTGACAAGAATAGATATTCATAATAATATCAAATGATATTGGGAATAATAATCTGCCCAACCCGCGCATGCAGCCGACTTGGCCTTCGGCCAAGCGGTAAGGCTGCGACGCTCTCGATGGGGAATTATGTATAATGAACCTAGTCGAGCACAGTCGGCCAAGCGGCTGATGCGCAAGCCGTTGGGCCTTCTATGTTTCCGAAGAGGATGTATGATTAATGGAAAGCGTAAAATGAAACGAGCAGTATTATTTGACCTAATAGGAACTCTTCTTGTTGCAAAAACCACACGTCCATTATCCTCTCTATATGAAATATTAGTAAAATATGGATTAAAATCTTCATGCGAAGAATTCACAACTAAATGGGAGGCAGATAAATCCCTTCCTTCACAAAATAACCACACGCCTTTCGAAGAACGAATCGCGCGCGTAGCTGATAAGCTAAGATGGAAGATTGATTGGAAACATATAGAAGTAATCGCTAATGATATATGTGACGAGGCTGCGACTGTTCTATCAGTTGATGCTGAAGCTCCTAACCTTATCAAAAGGCTTAAGGGGAAGGTAAAACTTGGTATAGTAACTAATTATGACCATCCCCCGGCAATTTATAAAATATTATCAAATACCCAATTGAATAATAACTTCTTAGTTGTAAAAATATCTGGAGAAATAGGTATATGGAAACCAGATCCAAAAATATTATATGCTGCCATTGAGGAAATGTCACTCTCGGCCTCGGATTGCATATTTGTAGGAGACTCATCGGATGATGTCGAAGCCGCTATTTCTGCAGAAATTGATCCAATATTAATATCTAGGAATAATGATCTACTTGATCCTTTTCGCAATCTCGAAAAAGATCTCGAATCAAAATATAGTAACCTGATAAAAACGCAAGGACTTCAAATAATTAGAGAATTAAGTGAAGTAGAAAAGTTCATATGAAGAAGGCCCAACACGCGGCTGCAGCCGACCCCCGCTAAGAACACGCGGGAGCAGGCCTTGGCCAAGGCTCAGCGAGAAAATACTTACTTTGCATTTTTATTTTCCTGCTAAAATGGTAACTAGATAGCGGAAGCGGCCAAGCGGCTGAGCCGCCAGCCGTTGGGTCTGAAGTTGTCAAGGTTAATCTCAATCATTATTTGTACCAACGTTCTAGTACTTCTAGGGAAGAACTTTATTATTAAGGTAACAACTTTATTATCATTCTACAACGATGTAAGTAAGCTGCCTTGGGCGTGGAAAAAAAATTCCATCGATTTGCAATCCACCTTGCGGTGGTAGAGAACTACCGTGCGCCCGTTTCGAATATATAGTCGATCAATTCTTCCAGCGGCACAGTTGCCAGGCCGATGGCCGTATCGCAGCAGCCGTAATAAATCCATAGCAAACCGTCTTTGACAACGCAGCCCGTCGGAAAGATCACGTTCGGGATGAAGAGTCCGAACTTCTCGTAATACGCTTCGGGTTCCATGATGAAGGTGGGTGCGCGCGCAATCACCCGGCACGGATCGCGCAGATCGAGCATCGCCGCACCCAGCCGGTAAACCACGCGCCGCGTCTGCGGGAACACATTTTCCACGCCGTGGTATAGCATCAGCCAGCCGCGGTCGGTCCGCACCGGCGGGGTCGAGCCGCCGATCCGGTTGTCTTCCCAGGCGGCCTCCGGGCGGAGGACGATCTCCGGTTCGGTCCAGGTCCGCAGGTCAGTCGAATACGAAATGCGGATCGACGGGTGCTCCTCGCCGTGTCCCGTATAGGTATCGACGAATCCGATCGGCCGGCGGAGGAGCGCAAAACGCCCGTCGACCTTCTCGGGGAATAGGATCACATCCCGGTCGTCGATATCTTCTGGCGTGGCCCAGCCGAAGAATTCCCAATGCACGCGGTCTTTCGAAACGGCGATGCCAGACCGTGTTTGATTTTTATCGGTGGAGGGATCAAACCCCGGGAAGGGACTTTGGCTTGCCTCCGGAACGCCCAGGCCGGTGGGAAAAATGCTCCAGGCGAACCGGCGAAAGGCGAAGGTCATATAGTAAGCGTCTTCGATCTTGACCACGCGCGGGTCCTGGACACTGCCGTACGGATAGCCTACCATCTCGGGGCTGAGCATGGGTTTTTCGGACACGTGGTGGAAGTGAATTCCATCTTCGCCTTCCAGCAGCCCCACAGAACAGTGATGCGGGCGCAGGGATCCGGCCGTCCGTTCATACAGGTAGAACCGGCCGCTGTCAAAGAGCGCCCCGGGATTGTAGGCGTTGGACATGCGCCAATCCCACTTTCCGGGCCAGACGATCGGATTTTCCGGACAGCGCGTAATTTTCAGAGGCATAGCTCTCCTTGGATAATGGATTGGCCTGGCAACCTCTCCCCTAACCCCTTCTCTTTATGGGGAAGGGTTTTAAGATCCACCTTCATCCTCCTGTCGTGAGTTTGCCTTGGATCCCATCATGGTGGAAGCGGAACAAATTGTCAACTGCGTTCGACGCCACGCCCGTGAAACCGACTATAATTATTCCGCGGACGGCGAATATTCCGGCGAAAGAGATTGTCCATCCGAAGCAACGGGAGCCAAAGTCCATGAAGAGCAGGATTTTCTTGGTCGTGATTTTCCTTTTCCTCGTCACTGCATGCACCGCAACGCCGGCCGCTCCGACGTTGCCGCCTACTCCGGCGCCGACACCCTCGCCGACTTTCGCCGCCTCCAAGTTCGGAGCTTCAGATATCGATGTTACCTACTGCACAATGGACGGCCAACCGCAAAAGATGGATCTCTATTATCCAAAGTCCGGCGGACCGTGGTCGGTAATGATTTACGTCCATGGCGGCAGTTGGACCGCACTCGACAAGGCCGAGGGTGTGGGATGGCGCTACCTGAATGATTCCGGCTTCCTGGTCGTGTCGGTGAATTACCGTCTGGCGACCACCCAGGTGAAATTCCCGGTCATGATCGAGGATATCAAATGCGCGGTCCGGTATTTACGGGCGCACAGCGCAGAATATCATCTCAATCCGGACCGCATCGGCGCGCTGGGGGCGAGCGCCGGCGGGCACCTTGTGGCTTTGCTCGGTACGGCTGATAAATCCGCCGGCTGGGACGTGGGGGAATATCTCGATCAATCCAACCGGGTGCAGGCTGTGGTGACGGAATCCGGCCTGTCGGATTTTACTGTTCCGATCAATGCCGGAGTAAGTATGGCGGTCTACTTCGCCTTCGGCGCGCTGGCCGGGGATCCCGATCCCCGGATGGCAACCGCCAGCCCGGTTACTTACATCACGTCCGACGATCCGCCCTTTCTGATCATCCACGGCGACGAGGACGGCACCGTCCCGGTCGAGCAGGCAAAGATATTAAATGAGAAACTCACGAAAGCCGGAGTTTCCTCCACGCTGGTGATCGTCCAAGGCGCGGGCCATGACCTCAAGGGAATAAACGGACAGCCGACGGTTCCCACGTCGGCTGAAATTTCCGCCGACATATTGAAGTTCCTGCAGACGAATTTGGAATAGATCCTCCATGCCGCCATATTCCTTCCCCGTTAAACGATTTGGGATAAACGGGGAAGGACCCCCACTCGCGAATTCTTCGCATCGGAAGGTCACCGATGCTCATCGCTCCCCCGCTTCGTAACCATCACCGCTCGATGAGCAAAACCGAGCGGTGATGCTCCGCGAGGGCAAGCGAGGTGCGGGCAGAGGAGGGGGAAGGGGGATGGATCGGAAATGGAAATTTTTCTTCAAAGGAAAAGCATATGGCCAAGCCCCATTTGTCTGTTGGAAGAACCGTAATCGCCCTGTTCGGAATAGCGGCGCTGTCCGCCGGTTGCGCCGCGAAAACAATGCCTGTAACACCGCAGGCGACCGCTACCGCCACCGCCGGGAACCTTCCCGCGATCGGCTCCGTGAGGCTGGATCAAACCGCGGTGCCTCGTTACGAATCCCTTGAAATGACGGTGGCGCTCGATGCAAAATATACCAACCCGTTTGACGCACGCCAGGTGAGCCTGGATGGGATCTTCAGCGGGCCGGACGGCGTGGAGCTGAAGGTGCCGGGATTTTGGGACGGCGTATCCGCCTGGAAGGTCCGCTTCACACCTTCCCTGGAGGGCGAGTGGAAATTCCAGTTGACCGTCAAGGATAGCCGCGGAGCCAGCGCGCCGTTTACGGGGAGTTTCACCGCAACGTCGTCGAATCTGCACGGTTGGCTGCAAGCCGGCAATTGGATCAATCCAGATTACAGCGGGCATTACCTGGTTTACCAGGACGGCACGCCCTTTTACGGAATCGGCCATTGCGATGCCTGGACCATCCTCAGCGCAGGCTTTACCGCCGAGAAGGGGGTGACCCTCTTCGATCAGATTAAAGCAGCCGAAGAAAATTTCGTGGTGTGGTGGCCGCTCTATTCCAATTCGCTGATCGGCAACGGCTATGACAATTATTCTTCGTCGAGCGCATCCTTGATGGATCTGGTAGTGAAGGATGCGCAGAAGAAAGGCGTGTTCCTGGTCTTCACGATCTGGGATCATCCCGAATTGCGCGGCCCGGGGCATCCGTGGGGCGACGGCAACTGGGCTGGCAACGGGTTCAGCAAGCTGGGCGACATCAATTCCTTCTTTACCTCGGACGAAATGTGGGCCTGGCAGGAGAATCTTTACCGCTATATCATCGCCCGTTGGGGATACAGCCCGGCGATCGGCCTGTGGCAAACGGTTTCGGAGATCAACGGGACGAACGCGTACGATCAGACCAACCCCTGGCACGATAAAGTCAATGCGTACTTTGTGGCCAACGACCCGTACCGGCATCCGACAACGGCGAGCATGTCGGGCGACGTGGACTGGCCGGAAGGCCACAAAGTGATGGATGCACCCCAGGTGCACGTGTATAACTTCTCCAACGGTTCCCTGACCGTCGATGTGGTAAAAACCGCGCAGATCATCGCCGGTTGGACGCAGGTGATGTGGAACCAGGTCGACAGACCCAACTGGGTGGGCGAGTTCGGGGTTGCGGGGAACGAATATTATCCGGAGCTTTTCCACAACGCGCTGTGGTCCGCGCTGGGAGCGGGGGCGGCGATGACCCCGGCGGAATGGAACGGCGGATCGTGGGGCGAGATGACGCCGGAAATGAGCGCCGATACCGCCCGCCTGGGCCAGTTCGTTTCAGATATTCCTCTGGCGGAATGGAATCCGTCGGCGCTGCAGATTGCCAGTAAGGATCCACAAGTCCGTGGTTGGGGCGTGGCGGGAACGAAAGGCGGGTTGTTCTGGGTGCAGGATTTCTCCCTGGAAGGAAAATCGATCCAGGATGTTCGCAAGGGCCAGACCGTACGCAAAGGCGTCGTGCTGGAGATCAGCGGACTGGCGGGCGGAACCTACACGATCCGTCCGTACGACGCCTGGCAGGGACAGTACCTTGCCGCCTTCGATGTGAATTGTTCGGATGGCATGCCGTGCACGATTGCCCTTCCCGATTTCAAGGCGGATATGGCTTTCCGGTTGGAGCGGAAATGACCGGAACGGGACGATGAAGATCCATCCCAACAGCACGTTGATTATGATCGGCGATTCCATCACCGAGTGGGGACGGGAGACGCCCATCCGGGAGGACACACTCGAGTCCTCCGGCAGCGGGTACGTCCATTTCGTCCACTGCCTGATCGCCGCCGCCGATCCTTCTCTTCGTCTGCAAATCCTGAACATGGGTGTGGGAGGAAATACGGTCCGGGACCTGGCTGCCCGCTGGGAAAACGACGTGATGGCCCAGGCCCCCGATTGGCTCTCGATCATGATCGGGATCAACGACGTATGGCGACAATTCGATACGGCCGTGCCGAAAGACCAGCAAATATCGGTGGAAGAATATTCCGGCACACTGGAACGGTTGATCGCAACGATTCGTCCGCGATTGCAGGGATTGGTGCTGATGACGCCGTATTACATCGAGCCCGAGCGGACGGATCCGATGCGCGCGATGATGGACCGGTTCGGGGAGGAAGTGCGCCGCTTGGCGGTAAAATTTCAAGCCGAGTTCGTCGACACCCAGGCGGCGATGGACCTTGCGCTGCGCGAATACTCCCCCGCGGAACTCGCCGCGGACCGCGTGCATGTGAACGATGTCGGCCACATGATCCTGGCGCGGGCTTTCCTCAAGGCGGTGGATTATTCCTGGTAAGCGGCGGCTCTCCAGGTGGCGGGGATTCAATGATTTTTTATTTTGTCACCGTGAGTCCGGTGGTCACCACGTCCCCCGCATTCAACCCGGATTTAATTTCGGCGTGGACCGCATCCTGCAGCCCGATTTCCACCATGCGCACTTCGGGTTTACCGTTGACCATGACGAACACCGAATATTGTCCCGCGGAAATCTGATGCAACGCCTCGACCGGAACGAGCAGGACGCCCGTGGCCTGCCCGCCGATGACATCCACTGCCGCGCTGGTTCCGAACGGAAGAACCGTTTTAACGTTCGTATCCAGCTGAACATGGGCATGAATATACAGGGAGCCGTTGGTGCTGGAAAGCTCCGGATCGATCGAGATCACTTTTCCGGTATACACGTTGTCCGGAAGGAGATCGAAGGTTACCTCGACGGAGTATCCCACCTGGATGTTGCTCCAATCACTTTGGTCCAGGTAGATTTCCACGGTGTACGGCTGGTCCATATCGGCGACGGTCACCGTGGAGGAAGCGCCGGCCGTGTCGCCCACGGCGAATCCCAGCGCGGTGACGGTTCCGTGGATCGGCGCATACAGGTTGGTCGCGTCCAGGGCGGTCTTGGAGGTTTCCACGGCTTGCTGGGCGGATTGCAGCGCGGTGATCTTGGTGCCGGTGACGCCGATGGGGATGGTCCCGGTCGTCAACGCTGTGAGATAGTCTTGCGCGTCTTTCAGCTGTTGGTTCGCCAGGTCGTAATCACTCCAGGCGGCGGCAACTTCCGCATCGGTCGGCGGGATGATCTTTTTTACGGCTGTGGGGGGGAATCCTTGATTGTGGAGGATGACCATGAAGTTGGCCGGGACATAATCGTTCCAATAATCCAGCGTAGCTTGCGACAAAGCCGCCTTCGCATTTACCAGGGTTTGTTCCGCGTCCCGGACTTTTTTCTCGGCATCCGCCGAGGGATGCGCGGCGGCATCGTCCTTGGCCGCTTGCAGCGCCTTTTCGGCTTGTCTTACCTGCAACGTCCGGTTGAACACGTTATCACTGATTAGAAACGAAAGGCTCTTGCGTGTGTCCACGATAGCCAATTCGTAGGTGGCTATATCCACCTCCGCGGATGCGATCGCCGACGCCGAAGTCAATTCGGAGAGAGCGTGCTGGGCCTGCTGATATTTAAGTTGCGCCGAGGTATCGTCCAGGCGGGCCAGCAACTGCCCGACTTCGACCACATCTCCCGCTTTAACAAGCACTTCCGTCACCGTACCGGACACCGAAAAACCGAAGATGGCCTGCGCCGGGGAAATAAGCGTCCCTGTTCCGCTGGCGGAGAGTTTGATGCTTCCTTTCGTAACCGTGGCGGTTTGCAGGGTGGAACTTTGCGTACTGGCGGATGCGGTCAGGTTCCTCCGGAGGTAATAGGCCGTTCCTCCGCCGACGATAACCACGACGAACAGGGCGGCTATGATAACCCACCTTGGAACACGCTTGCATTTACTTGGAACGGTTTTATTTGAAGAGGACATGCTTTTTATCATTCCATGGAAAGGATGGGTATTGATAAGAGTATTATCCAAATTCAGGTGTAGAAGCTATTAATGAGATATGAAGAAGTATCGCAGAAAAGTGTGAACCGATTGGGCAATCGACGATAGATTTGGCCATTCCCCGCGTTTTTGAGGGATGGTTGGAGCATAATAAAACCAACATAATGTTCTGCCCATAAATCGCAGGATCGGAAGAAGTCGCATGAATGCAGGTGAAGACGGATGGGGGGTGGACAGGCGGAATCCGTCCGCTTGGTTCGGGATGTGGCCCGTCTTCCAGGCGTTTGCGCCTATCCTCCCGGAAACCGGTCGATCCATCGAAATGATCGGTTGATCCATAAAGAGCATCCTGCGGCGGCAACCTGTGGGATGGACTGGGCGGCGTAGGCCGGATAGACGGATAAAAAACGCGCCGCCAGTTTTTGGCGGCGCGTTTTGTCTTATTGCGTGGGTGTTACGGATTGCGATTTCTTCTGCAGCAATTGGATCAGCTGATTGATCAGAAACGCCGGCGTACCGGTTCCACCGAACCTTGGTGTTCCCGTGCTCTCCGCCCGCAGCGTGGCGATTTGATTTTGGTTCAGGTTGGATCCGCCGCCTCCTGCGCCCCCGCCGCCCGTGAACCCCGCCGGCGGTCCTCCTCCGTCACCCCCTCCCGTAAAACCGCCCCCGCCGCCTGCGAACCCCTCCGGCGGTCCTCCTCCGTCACCCCCTCCCGTAAAACCGCCCCCGCCGCCAAAGCCGGCGCCCGGCGTCCTCGTTCCGCTCCTGGCAAACTGACCCGAGGAGCTGAAGAAAGTCGTCATATCCGTTTGCGTAAGTTTCATTGCGGCGATGGCGTGAATTTGATCGATCGCCATGGTCTCTTGGATCTGATCAAGCACCGCGTCGATTTCCGCTTGCGCGGATGTGCCGCTGGTGGTCATCTGCTGGAGCAGGGTGTATAGCGGGACCAGCTTGGCGGCGGTTGCCGAATCCACGGCCTGCGGTGTTCCTTCCAACTTGAGCGTGCCGAGCACGAGTTGGGTTTCAACCGGCAAGGCGTTTGGGTAGCTGGTGTTCAGCCGGTCGGTGCTCGTACCGGTGGAGACGGTCTTGTTGGTTCCGCACCCGGCCAACCCGAGCGCCATGATGGAAACGCCTATCAGGGGGAGAATCAATTTCTTGTTCATCGTTTACCTTTCCTTCCGTTGTCCGTGTATTTCTTCCGGCATTATTCGTACCGCAAAGCATCAATCGGATCCATCTGGGCCGCCTTGCTGGCCGGATAGAACCCGAAGAAGATCCCCACCGCCGCGGCGGAACCGATGGCCAGCAGAATCGACGAAGGCAAAACCACTGTGCGCGTGGTGCTGAAAGCGGAGAACAACCATGAGCCGACAAAGCCGCTCAGCATGCCCAGGACTCCTCCTGTGGCGCTCAGGAGCAGCGCTTCGGTGAGGAATTGCAGAAGAATGTCCGCCGGGGTTGCGCCCACCGCCTGCCGGATTCCGATTTCGCGCGTGCGTTCCGTCACGCTCACCAGCATGATGTTCATGATTCCGATCCCGCCCACAAGCAGCGATACGGCCGCCACCCATGTCAGCAGCGAGCGGAAGGCCGCGCTGGTGGATTGCTGTGCCGTGATGACATCCTGCTGGGTGGTGATCGTCACGTCGAGGTTGTCCAGCGTGGTTTTGTGAAGCTTGGCCATGAGGAGTTTGACCTGCAGGATGATCGAATCCATATTTTTGGTGTTGTTGATTTTAACGTAGATCAACCGCACGCGGTCTCCGTTGATTCTGGCGAAGCGCGAATCGGTGAAATGTTCGAAGATGACGGTGATCGGTGTGTACAGCCGCGCGTCGTAATCCACTTCCCCGACTGTGCCCTTCTTGGCCAAGACGCCGACGACGGTCATTTTGATGGTCCCGACGGATAGCACCTGGCCGATCGGATCGGAATTGGGGAAGAGTTGCTGGGCCAGGGTGTAACCCAGGACCGCCACTTTCAGTTTCTGATCCACGTCCGTCTGGTTGATATATCGTCCCGCGCTGATTTTCATATCGCGGACGGTGGGAAATCCCGGCGTGGTTCCGTCCAAGGAAATGCTGTCCAGGACGGTTGTGCCAAATTTGACGGTTTCCGTGGCGCCCTGTTCCACAACCACGGCATCCACTCCGGATACGCTATCGGCGATCGCCGCGGCGTCGGTAAAGACCAGTCCGGTGCCGGAGCCGGCGGTTGAGGAAACGCCGCCGGGCCGGAATTGCGCAAAGTTGGCGGAGACGAAGATCAGGTTGGAGCCCAGGCCGGTGATGTTTTGCTGGATGGTCGCTTCCGTTCCGGCGCTGAAAGCCACCACCATGATCACCGCGGCCACGCCGATGATGATCCCCAGCATCGTCAGGACCGAGCGGACTTTATTCCTGGTAATGGCTTCCCAGGAGACACGCAGGATTTCGAGTGGGTTCATGAGTTAATCCTTCGCTCCCGCCGGAGAGTGTTTCCCGTTCTCCACGACGTTCGATACTTTGCCATCCTCAAGATGGATTTCCCGCGAGGCCTCGGAGGCGATCCTTGGGTTGTGCGTGACCATGACGATCGTGGTCCCCCGGTGATGCAGGTCCTGCAGGATGCGCATGACCTCGTCGCCGGAATGGCTGTCGAGGTTTCCCGTGGGTTCGTCGGCGATGATCATCACCGGATCGTTGATCAGCGCCCGGGCGATGGCCACGCGCTGCTGCTGTCCTCCGGATAGTTCATGCGGCTGGTGGTTGAGCCGGTCGCCCAGGCCCACTAGTTCCAAGAGCTCCTGGGCCTTCTCTTCGCTGGCGCGGGCTCCCGGCCGCAACGAGCGGTTGTACAGCAGCGGCAGCGTGACGTTGCGCAGCGCGGTCGTCCGGGCCAGCAGGTTGTACGATTGAAAAATGAAGCCGATTTTCCGGCTGCGGATGAACGCCAGTTCTTGCCGGTTGAGATTGCTGACGTCCTCTCCGTCGAGGATGTACGTTCCGGAGCTGGGAGTTGCCAGGCACCCCAGAATGTACATCAGGGTGCTCTTGCCCGATCCGGAGGGGCCCATGATGGCGATGAATTCCCCCGGCTCAATGCGGATGCTGATGCTGTCCAGGGCCGCCACGCTGACGTCCCCCACACCATAGACCTTTGAGATATCGGAGGTTTCGACGATCGCCGGATTGGGCGTCATTTCGTCACCGTGATTCCGGTTGTTACCACGTCCCCCGCATTCAATCCGGATTTTATTTCGGCGTGGGTCGCATCCTGCAGCCCGACTTCCACCATGCGCACTTCGGGTTTGCCGTTGACCATGACAAACACCGAGTATTGTCCCGGAGAAATCAGATGCAAGGCTTCGATCGGAACGAGCAGCACGTTTGTGGCCTGCCCGCCGATGACGTCCACCGACGCGCTGGTTCCAAACGGAAGAATCGTTTTGACGTTCGCATCCAGCTGGATGGACGCATGCACATAGAGGGATCCGTTGGTGCTGGTCAAATTGGGATCGATCGAGACGACTTTCCCCGTGTAGACGTTATTCGGAAGCAGATCGAAAGTGACTTCGACGGGGTACCCAACCTGAATGTTGGCCCAATCGCTTTGGTCGAGGAATATCTCTAGGGTATACGGCTGATCCAGATTCGCGACGGTTATCGTGGAGGAAGAACCCGCTGTGTCGCCCACGGCGAAACCCAGCGAGAGGATCGTTCCTTGGATCGGCGCGTACAGGTTGGTATCGTCGATGGCGGTCTTGGCGGTCGCCACGGCCTGCTGGGCCGTTTGCAGCGCGGTGATCTTGGAGCCGGTGGAGCCGGCGGGGAAGGTGCCAGTGGTGATGGCCGTCAGATAATTTTGATCGTCCACCAGCGATTGTTTCGCCAGGTCATAATCCGCCCATGCCTTGGTGGTGTCCGCCGGCGACGGCGGAACGACCTGCTTGGTAACGGTGCGGCCCTTGGTGATTACGGTCAGGAATGTGTCTGGAACGTAATCGTTCCAATAATCCAATGTAGCTTGCGCCAGAGCGTTCTTATCCGCTGTCAGGACTGCTTGCGCCTTCTTAACAGCGGTAGCGGTATCCGCTGAGGTGCTGGCGGCTGCGTCGGCCTGGGCCTTGGTCAATGCTTGCTCCGCCCGGGCCACCTCCTCGGTCCAATACAAAACATCCGGGCTGATCAAGTAGCCGAGGGTGGCGCGGTAATTGGTAATATCCACCTGGTCCGAGGCCACACTCTGCTGCGCGGTGGCGACCGCGGAGGGCGAGGTAAGTGCATTCAATGCATTGACGGCCGAAGTATATTGCGCCTGGGCGGTCGTATCGTCCAGACGGGCCAGAAGCTGTCCGGCGTCGACGACGTCGCCGACTTTAACCAACACCTGTGTCACCTGCCCCGAGGAGTGGAACCCAAAGGTGGCCTGGGCCGGAGAGATGAGCGTCCCCGTTCCGCTGGCGAAGAGCTTGATGTCTCCTTTCGTAACCGTAGCGGTTTGCACGGTGGAACTCTGCGCCTTGGTAGGTGTGGATTGCTTTTTCCAAAAATAATATCCGGTTCCGCCGGCGGCGACGAGGACGATGGCCAAGACGCCAAGCAGGATTGTTCTCCGGGTGTGTGAGGGTTTGTTTTGGGTTGGTTTAGGCGAAGAAGACATTATTTTTTTCCTTCTTTGCAAAGGTTAAGTACCAAACTCATTATTATCCATTTCCTAGTATAGAAGTTGTTGGATAGATGTGAAGAAATATAGAAGAATGTTGGGAAAAAGAGAATAATGTTGGTGAAAAAAGGCCATCCCCCGCGAACGCGGGGGATGGCGGGAACAGAATTTCTAAAAAGCGTTCTATTTACACGTCGTAATACAGACAGAACTCGTACGGATGGGGGCGCAGGCGGACTGGATCCACCTCATGGGTGCGTTTGTAGTCGATCCAGGTCTCGATCACGTCTTTGGTGAACACGTCGCCGGCAAGCAAGAACTCGTGGTCGGCTTCCAACGCGTCGAGGGTTTCCGAGAGCGATCCGGGGACGGTCTTGATCTTCTTCCCGGTCTCGGCGTCAGCCTCGTAGAGATTGAAATCGGCTGGCTCGCCGGGATCGATCTTATTCTGGATTCCGTCCAGGCCGGCCAGGAGCATTGCCGAGAATGCCAGGTACGGGTTGCAGGTTGCATCCGGGCAGCGGTATTCGAGCCGCTTGCTAGCCGGGCTCGTGGAATACATCGGGATGCGCACGCCGGCCGAGCGGTTGCGTTGCGAATACACCAGATTGACGGGTGCCTCGAAGCCGGGAACCAATCTGCGGTAGGAGTTGGTGGTGGGGGCGCAGATCGCCAGCAGCGCGGGCGAGTGCCGGAGCAAGCCGCCGATGTAGTAACGCGCCATCTCCGAGGTCAGCCCGTAGCCGGCCTTGTCGAAGAACTGGTTGACGCCTTTTTTCCACAGCGACTGGTGCACGTGCATTCCGGAGCCGTTATCCGAAAAAACCGGCTTGGGCATGAAGGTGACGGTTTTGCCGTGGGCTTTGGCCACGTTTTTCACCACGTACTTGTACATCAGCAGGCTGTCGGCCATCTTCACCAGAGGGCCGTAATGCATGTCGATCTCGGTTTGCCCGGCGGTGGCCACTTCGTGGTGGTGCACTTCCACGCGCACACCGGCGGCAATCAGATTGAGAACCATCTCCGAACGGAGATCCTGCAGCGCGTCGGCGGGAGCAACCGGGAAGTATCCTTCCTTGTTGCGGATTTTATAGCCCAGGTTTTTATTCCCCCCGTCGAGTCCGGAGTTCCAGATGCCTTCTTCGGCGTCGATGAAATAATAGCCGCTGTTCTGGTTCTGGTCGAAACGGATGTTGTCGAAGATGAAGAATTCAGCTTCCGGCCCCCAGTACGAGATGTCGGCGATCCCGGTCTTGAGCAG
>Ga0187886_1000470_pt1 | contig 47976 bp, 47 predicted proteins | sample June2016WEW_20_1_FD_133001 | JGI IMG/M metagenome (GOLD analysis project Ga0187886, IMG submission 133001) | Peatland microbial communities from SPRUCE experiment site at the Marcell Experimental Forest, Minnesota, USA - June2016WEW_20_150 | ecosystem: Environmental > Terrestrial > Soil >... | reverse complement strand
TGCCATCCGCCGAAACCCACACCGCGGGCGTGACATCGTCCTTGAGGGTCCCCGTGGCGATGTAGCCGGCCGAGCCGGCGTCGACCGTGTAGACGCGAGCCGAAGCGAAGTCGGCCGGTAGCTGGACGCGAGTCCAGGTCTGCCCGTCGGGCGAGGTCCACAGGGCCCCCACCGTGGGAGGTCCACCGCACGTTGCCGCCGGATTGCGGCCCACGGCCAGCAGTCCGGCCGGACCCTCCACGACCCCGCTGATGAAGACCCAGGAGTCCGTCCCGTCCCCCGCGTCGAGGGCCTTGCCCGGCGTCCAGTGCAATCCATCGGCCGACGCGGTGGAGACCGTGACCCAATTCTCGGCGGTCGGTTCCGTCTCTGAAAGGGTCGGCGAGACCGCGGTCCTGAAGCCCACATACCCTCGGCTCCAGCCGAACACGCTGATTTGGACGGATGACCCGTCGCCGCTGTCTGGGACCGGGGTCTGCGGGAAGACCGGGCCGGCGGCGATCCATCGGATGCCGGTCCATCGGCCCGCCGGAGCCGGGCCCACGCTCGAGAGCGCCGTCGGGGTTGGATTGGTCGGGCTGGCCGTGGGTTGGGCCGATGCGCTCGGTGAAGGAGAGGACTGCGGCGCGGCGGTTGACGAAGGCGAAGCCGCAGCCACGGTGCACCCGGCCGCAAGACATCCAGCCGCGAGGACGGCTATCAGGCCTCTGAGCAGTCCCGCCCGCGTTCGGTGGTGAGTCGCGATGGCATCCATGGCTCGATCCCCCAGCTAGTGGCCCTGCTCCCTCGGCTTCAACGCCGAAGCGACGGTCTACTGACGGATGACAAGAGCGAGCCGTGATTGGTCCGCCGGCTCCGGGATCGGCCCAAAGGGGTAGGTTGACGCCGCCGCGATCCAGTGGGATGGTCCTCATGAGGGGTATCGAGAGGGGCGGGTACAGGCGTCGAAGGCTGGATCGAGCATGGTCGTCTGGCTCAGGGACAAGCGAAGGATCCGACGGGTCGGCCGCTGGTTCGGCTGGCTTTCATTGGCCCTGGTGCTGCTTACGACCCTGACCGGGTACGGCATCACCCAGTTCCGAGTCGTGGATCCTCTGACAGCGGGTCTCGTGGGCAAGGCGGTCTCCCAGCGCTGGCACGAATCCGTCGGCCTGCTGGTCCTTGCGGCCCTGGCGGTCCACGTCGGCATCGCGCTTTGGTGGCGCTTGCGGGGAGCGCGGGATTGAGACAGCGGGGCGCCAGAATGGGAAAGCTCAGACGCATCGCGCCTCTCCTGGCGGTATTGCTGGTCGTGGCGTGCGCAGAGTCCAGCCGCTACACCGTCCCTCCGGGGTCGGTCGAGATTCGGCAGTACCAAGGCCAGGATCTGTCGGCAATCAGCGATATGCCGGAGACCGATATCGCCGGGCCCCAGCGGGTTTCTTTGGACAAGTATCGGTTGAAGGTCTCCGGCCTCGTGAACACGCCCCTGGAGCTGACCTACGACCAGGTACTCGGCTATGACCGCGTCACCAAAGTGGTGACCCTGCACTGCGTCGAGGGCTGGGACGCGACGATCCTTTGGGAAGGGGTCGCGATCAAGGACATCCTGGCGGCTGCGGGTGTTCGGGACGGCGCGCCCGTCGTCATCTTCCACGCGGTGGACGGCTATACGTCCTCGCTTCCGCTGGCCTTCGTGCAGACGAATGACATCCTGCTCGCCTTCAAGATGAACGGCCTGACTCTCCCGGCCGAGCTTGGATTCCCGTTTCAGGTGGTAGCCGAGTCCAAGTGGGGCTACAAGTGGGTCAAGTGGGTCGACGGGATCGAGCTGTCCAGCGACACGTCCTACCGCGGTTACTGGGAAACCCGTGGCTACGACAGCAACGGCGACCAGAGCGGCCCCATCCTGGAACCCTGATCCGGCTGGCGCCTCCCGCCGTGATCCCGCCGAGTCGTCGCTCTTCTCGCCTCCGAGCGGCGTATCTTCGACGCGTGGATCCGGACGTCGCTGCACGGCTCCGGGCGGAGATGGTCGAGCACCAGCTCCGCGGCCGTGGCATTCGCGATGAGGCCGTCCTGGCGGCCATGGCCGCGGTGCCACGCGATCTGTTCGTTCCGCCGGACGTCCTGGCCTACGCCTACAGCGACGACGCCCTGCCGATCGAGGCCGGCCAGACGATCAGCCAGCCGTACATGGTCGCCCAGATGACCGAGCTGCTGGAGCCGCGGCCGGAGATGCGCGTCCTCGAGGTGGGCACGGGCTCCGGCTACCAGGCCGCCGTGCTGGCGACGATCGGCTGCCGGGTCGTCACCATCGAGCGCCATGCCGAGCTGGCGGCGGCTGCCGAGGCCAGGCTGGCGCAGCTCGGCCTGGGGGATCTCGTCCGAATCGAGGTGGGTGATGGCAGTCTGGGCCTTCCGCAGGAGGTCCCGTTCGAAGGGATAGTGGTCACCGCCGCCGCCCCCGCCGTCCCCGCCACCCTCCGGGCGCAACTGGCCGAGGGCGGCCGTCTCGTGGTCCCGGTCGGTTCGCGCGACTTCCAGGAACTGCTGGCGGTGGTCCGCCACGGCGACGATTTCGAGGAACGCCGCTGCGGGTCGTGCGTCTTCGTGCCACTCGTCGGCGCCGGCGGCTTCGACGCCGACGCGCCGCGCTGGCGGCCGTGGCTTGGGCGGCTGCACCCGTAGTTGCGGCTTCGTCTACCCGTAGGTGGTCGGGGCGAAAGAAGTCAGCCCCACACAGCCACCGGAGGGCACGAGCCTATCATCGGCCTCATCGACCACAGCCATAGCCGGGCCCCAGATCCAAGACAACCCCCGACGTGCCCGGTTAGCCCCGGCCCCGTGGCGTCACTTCGTTCGGCACAGTGCTCAGCCGTCTTGTTGGCTGCCGGGCTAGGTTCGGACTGCGGGTACGTGGCCCGCGTCACGACACCGTTCTTGATATCGACTCGCGGCTATCCAGCCACCCGCCGTCACTTCGGAGAGGATGCCCAATCGCGGTTGAGAGCTCGCTTTGACTCACTCCCGAACGCTGAGCGGACCACGATGACGGCCATGGCAAGGGCGACGAGGGCCACGGCGACGGCGATGCCGATTACCACGATCGCGCCACCGCCGGCGAGCGACCACAGGATAAGATCGAGCGGGTTCACGGGGTCTCCCTTCCTCCTCGGGCGGTCCCTTGATCGAGACCGAGCCCGGTACGCGACTCTACCGAACGGAATCCAGCCGCCTGAGAAAGCTGCTGCTTGCTCCAGCCGCGCCCTCGGTCAGGCTGTCGGCCATGGCCGCCATACCCTGGCCGAGCTCGTTGTCCGGCTCCAAATCGAGCGCTGATTGGACCACGACGAGGGCTCTGGCCAAAGCGACGACGGCCACGGCCACGGCGATGCCGATGACCACGATCGCGGCGGCGCCGGCGAGCGACCAATAGGTCAGATCGAGCGGGCTCACGGGACCTCCCTTCTCATCGGGCGGCCGTGACGGCGGCCGAGCCCGATGCGCCCCATTAGGGTAGGTAATTCGGCGGCTCGGTCAAGCCCCAAAAGTACTACTGGGCGCGGCGACTCGGGCCCTCATGCCGCACGGCTCGCCCTCCTCAGCTCTATGCAGAAGCGTTCGTGGACCAGATCGCGGCCGCGGCGGGCGATCATGTCCGCGAACGGGGGGTCCGTCAGCAGCCGGACGATCGCGGCCGCCAGGGCCTCGAAGTCGTTCGGCGGGATGAGCAGGCCTGTCTCGCGCAGCGCGAGAACGGCCTCATCACCCAACCTTGGTGATGTGTATCCGTATCACGGTGTGTGTACTCGTCTCGGTGATCACAAGATCGAAGTAAGTGCCGTTGAAGGCTGTGTACTGGACCGTGTAACCACCGCTGCTGACTGCGTTGGCCGCTTCTGAGATCTGCTGGGCGAGGGTGCTGGGGTCGCCACTCATCTCGTAGGTGCCAACGTCCGTGCAGCCGCTGTACTTCACGGCGGCGCCGGGGACGTCTACACATACGGAGAGGTGGTAGGTACCCGAGGGGAGGTTAGTCGGGAATCCTGGCGGCAGATTGGTTTTGGCAGTCGGCGCGGTAACGGGCGACGGCGACGGCTCCCCGACTATGACGGTCGTCTTGTCACAGTCCATGGCCCCAAGGAGGTCCACGACGCAGACCTCAAAGCGGTATGGGCCGTCACGGGCGGGGGTGCCAGTTAGTTGTCCCTTCAAGTTGACGATCATACCGAGGGGTGGCGTCCCGTTCCTGAACGAGCCGCTGGTGAAGTAGTACGGTGGAGTTCCCCCTGTCGCGCTGGCAACGGTGACGGAGCAGGCTTTGCCCGCCTTCTGGCATTTCCCGCCCGACACCGTGATTGTTGGTGGTTTGGTGATGATCGTGATTCTCAGCTCAACGCTCACGGATTGCGGCGGTTGCGACGAATCAGACATCCTGACGGTGAAGGGGGGAGTGATCCGCATGGGACTCGTGCCCAGGGTGCCAGTTCCAGAGATGGCACAGTCGCGGGACAAAGAGAACCCCTGAGGCAGCTCGCCGCCCGCGATTTCGCAGGTGTACGGCAAGGTTCCGCCGCTCCCGCGGATTGTCACCGTACCGGCCTGGCCATCTATCCAGGCCGGCAGGATGGTAGAGGAGGTATATGACAAACCGGCGGTGTTGAGATCGATGTTGGGCGTTTGCAGGGAGATCTGGGGTGCGGGAAGGTGGGTGACATTGGCAGACGAGGCGGCAACCTTGTTGATGGCGTCTTGGAGTTTTGCGGTTGCCGCATCAGCGGGGAGGGGGATGGTCTTGTTGATGAGGACCCGGGTCGCTCCGTTCTTTCCGTCGAGATTTCCATCGCTCAGATCCTGTGCCACCGCATCCGTGAGCGCGAAATCGGTAACGCCAAGAGCATTCGCTTCTTCATCGAGACCGGCGAGAATCAGCCCATATTGGCGCCCAGTGCGCCCGGATACCTGGACATCCTCTGGATCGTCGGCGATCGCGGGATCGATGTCGGTGATGGTTTCGAGGTTGTACTGACGCGCAACTGCCGCAAAGGAGACCTCGACCGAAGCGTTGAGGGGTTTGCCGCTCGCAGCCAACGACGAAGCGCGAGTCGCGGCAAACGTCGTCAGTGGGGTGAGTGAAGCGTAGTTGCTTCCTGGGCGGAGAACGGTCTTCAGGGAGTCGTCTTGACCAGCCGGAAGCGATCCGCGAGAGATCTCATCGATACAGCTTCCGCCCGACGTTATCACGAGGAGCGAAGATGACGGGCGGCGCTGAACGGTAACCAGGTAGTAGCCGTCTTTGTCAGTGACCGCTGTCGCCAGCAGCGCGCCGGGTTGTCCGTCACTCTTCATCTCGTAGACCTTGACGGTCGCCTCCGTCAACGGCTTTGCCAGGTACGCATGACCTGACACTTGCAGCTCGACCGGGGCATCGGCGATATACAGGCCGTAGAACAACCAGCACAGCGTGAGGCCGGCAGCGAACACCATCGCCAGCGCCAGGAACTTCCGCCCCCGTCCGCTCTTGCCCTTCGTGGCCGGCGGCTCAGGTGCCGAGGCGGTGGCGGCTGTGAGCACCGCCGGCCCCTGCGCGCTCACCCACTGCGTACCGTTCCACCACCAGGCGCCGTCGGCCGAGTACTGGCCCTGCGACGATGGCGCAGGTGACGGCACCGGGGCAGGAGTGGATGTTGGCGGCGGCACTCCTCCGGCGGCCAAACTGAGACCACAAGCATCACAGAAGCGAGAGTCACCTTTGAGCACGGCGCCGCAAGAAGGGCAGAGGCGCGCAAGGCTCCTTCCACAACCCGAGCAGAACGCAGCTCCTGGCCGGTTCTTGGTCCCGCAGGCCGGGCAGAAAGACCGAGAGGAGGCGTTATCCATCACGCTCACGGTAAGTCGAAGTAGTCCTTAGCTCCGAGCAGGGCTAAGGACCCCCAACCGACGCCAAACCATGCCCGCGGCAACATGAGGTGGGTCGCTTTCGCCAGTGGCTCGACGCGATCCGGGCGACCAGGGCATGAACGGCGCGTCGCCGCCTCGCACGCCCTGGCAGCATCGTGCCGGCCGACAACCCCGTCAAGTGCCGTCGGTTGCCTTAGCGCGTCATCGCCGATTGGCGATGCGGCTGAGGTCGAGCACGCTCGCGAGGCCACCAGATCCTTGGCGGCCGCCGCGACGCCGCCTGACTCCATCGTTCAAACGCCGAGCCTCGGCGAGCCAAGCCTACGTGATGTCGCAATGTCGCCGTTCCAGGACGACCCCCGGGAGCTAGGATGACGGTAGTCTGGGAGGACCAGATCTGGTCGACCGCGATGGCTGCCACCGCAGCGCCTGCTAGCCTCCACAATTCCTCGACAAGTGGGAACGAGAGGGATCCTCGCGATGACGACGGAATTCGCGTTCTGCTCCACCTGCGGCACGCCGCGGGACGCGGCCGATCAGAAGTTCTGCGCCGGGTGCGGCTCCGCCCTCTCACCTGCGGCGCCGCCCCCGCCACCTGCGCCGGCCCCCTTCGCGCCGCCCCCGCCACCTGCGCCGGCCCCATTCGCGCCGCCCCCATTTGCCCCGCCGCCTGTCGCGCCCCCACCCTTCGCGCCGCCCCCCGCCTACATGGGCCCACCCACATATGCAGCGCCCGGTGCCCAGGCGGCGACGGACACGGGCATCCTGGGTCGTGTCCTGATGCTCCCGGTCACCCTGGTTACCCATCTGCTGGGTCGCGTCCTGGTAACCGTAATCAGCATGGTCCTCATCGCGGCAGTCGTTACCTCCTACCTCGGCGTTGCCCAGGTCCCGATCCTGAGTGCGGCGTTTGGAATGGATCACCCGCGCGACCTCCACATGGTCAGGGACAGCACCGCGCTCAGCGACTTCTGCAGCAAGTGGGGCATCGAGTTGCCGTCGCCGACGCAGAACTACACCCTCTCGAGCAAGCATCACTACTCGGGCAGCGTCAAGGTCGACGACACGATCAGCGAGGCCGCGCTGGCCGCGCTGCCGGAGTACCGCGCCCCCGATAAGCACGTCAGTCAAATGCAGTTCCGGATCCACGAGGGCTCCGTCGAGATGTCCGCCTTCGTGAACGTGCCCGGCTACCCCGCGTCGGGCCCTATGTACGCCCAGTTCTCGATATCGGCGACCGGTTCGCGCACGGTCGCGATCGACTTCTCGCAGCTGGACTTTGGGCGGATCGGCGTGCCCGGCAACGTCGTCAGCACTGTCAAGAACACTCTGGACGACTATCTGAACGGGAAGATCCTCGCAGCCGGCGTCACGATCGACACGCTGCAGCTCCACGAAGGCGCGATCAGGTTCAAGGGCACGTGGCCCAAGACCATCACCGCCGACCCACCCAAGCCGTAGGGGCACACACTCGAGACAAGGAGACGACCGATGATCGTTGGCCGGGCAGGACGATTCCTGGTGCCGCTGATGCTCTTGGCGCTGGCCGCCATGCTGTTGCTCGCGCTGGCCGGGTGCGAATACCCCTAGGGTTTCTCAGCGACCTTGAGGGACCGGGCAGACGCCGACCAGAAGCCTGGCGCTGCCGGCCACGTACCCAAGGAGCGCACCGATGACGGTGCCGTTCGCCGGCCATTGAGATTGTCCCGCTGAAGGTGTTGCGCCCCGGCTATGGCCTTGTTCGCGCGCACCGACATGACGCGCTTCGCCGAATGGCTATGAGCTGGCGCCAGACGCAATCGAACTTGGCCTCAACGCCGCACTGCCGCCCGTGTACGAGCTGAAGGCATCGATTGGTGAGTTTGGTCGGGGCGAGAGGGCTCGGGCCTGCCAGGTCGCCCGGCTCGCCCTCCCCTACCGCGCCACGCTCTCCTCGGTGCGCAGCTTGGCCGCCGCCTCGTCGTAGAGCGTCTCTATCGAGTTGACCATCAGCTCGATGCAGAAGCGTTCGTGCACCAGATCGTGGCCGCGGCGGGCGATCATGTCCGCGAACGGGTGGTCCGTCAGCAGCCGGACGATCGCAGCCGCCAGGGCCCCGCAGTCGTTCGGCGGGACGAGCAGGCCTGTGACCCCGTCCTCGATCATCTCCGGGATACCGCCCACGTTCGAGGCTACGACGGGCCGGCTCAGGGCCATCGCCTCCAGGACGCTGAGTCCCTGCGCCTCCCGGTAAGAGGGCAGAACGGAGACGTCCAGCGCGGCGGTGACCGCCGGGACGTCCTCGCGGCGGCCGGTGAAGACGACGCGCTCGCTCACCCCCAGCGTTGCGGCCTCGGCTTCGAGCGCATCGCGCTCAGAGCCCTCGCCGATCACCAGCAGCCAGGCGTTGGGGACGGCGGCCAGGACGTCCGGCCAGGCGTCGATCAGGGTGCGGTGGCCCTTCTCCGCCTCCAGGCGCGCCACCACGCCGACGATGGGCGCCTCCTCCGGGATCAGGTATTCCTCGTGGAGGGTGCAGCAGGGCTGCTGGTGGTTGTAGCGCTGCAGATCCACGCCGTTGTAGATCAGGCTGACGGGAGCGCCGAGGCGGCCTTCCTCGCGGACCTTGCGCTCGATGGCCCGCGACACCACGATCAGCCGGTCCATCAGGGGGGTGAGCTGGCGAAGCGTCTGCCGGTCGTCGACGCAGCGGATCCGGCTGGAGTGCACGGTAGAGATGACGGCCGGGCGCTTGCAGCCCTTCTCGCCCAGCAGCAGGGCGGCGCGCGTGCCGATCACCTCGGCCCGGTACATGTGGTCGTGGATGATCTCCGGCGCGAACGACGCCACCGAGTTTGCCAGCGCCCGAACGGCCGCTCGGTCGTCCGGCTCGTCTATGACCGTGACGTCTATGCCGGCCTTCTGGAGCCGCCTGACGCTGCTGCCGTGCGACAGCGATACGACCCGGACTTCATAGCACTCCCGGTTGAGGCGGGTCACGAGCGAGTAGACGTGCTCCTGCGCCCCGCCGTTGGTGCCGGTCGCCATGACCTCGAGGACCCGCACGCGACCGCCGTCGACCGGCTGACGGTCCGACTGCTCGAGGCAGGGCTCCAGGATCACGTGTTCGTCGCCCATCGCTATCGAACCTCCGCGGGGGCCGTGCGCTGGACCAGCAGGCGTTCGATCGGCTCGTCGACCGCCCCCCATTCGTACTTGTAGGGCTCGTTGCCGCGCATGAAATCGATGCGGCTTCGGCCCAGCTCGATGGCTCTCTGAACGTATAGGGCGACCATGACCACTCCGGGTGAAAGCTCTCTGGCGTCCGGCTCGACGCCGGCGTTGTAGTAGTAGACGGCCGCCCCGTCGTCCAAGGTGACCCCGGCCGCGACGCGACGGCCGGCGACGGTGAGGAAGCTGAGATCGACGGGGCCGGTTGGCGCGCAGTTCTCGAACAGCCGGCCGAAGAAGAGCCGGCTGGCGGCCCCGCCCTCCGTCGGGGGGAAGAGACCTTCCGCGCCCCAGCGTTTCTGGTGCAGCTCCACGAAGGCGTCGAGATCGCCGGGCGGATCAGGCGAGCGTTCCAGGCGGACCTCGCCGGCGGCCTCGGCCCGGCGGATCTTGCGCCGTATCTCGTGGCGCTCCTTCTTGTCCAGCGTTCCGAGGTAGGCTTCGAAATCGGCGCCTGCGGGCAGGGTAAGGATCGGACAGACGTCCTCCCGCTCGCGAGTGACGAGCCAGCCGGCCCGCGGTGCGGCCCACTCGAACGACGCCGCCAGGGCATCGGCGGCCGGGTCGCCGGAGCGAAGGCGGCGCAGGTCCACCACGTCCCAGCGCGACGGATCCTCGGCGGCGAGCGCCTGAACCACGGCCTCGCAAACCGCCGCCACGTCCCCCGGCGCGGCCAGGATCGTGGCGTAGTCGGCGTGGTACGAAGCCCCGAAGAAGACGGCCGTCGCCGAAGCGGGCACGGGTCGGAGCACGGCCCCTGCCTGGTGGCGGATGGTCGTTCGCGCCGCCACGTCCCCCGGCTCCAGCTCGTGGCGATGCATCAGCGGCGCGATGCCGGCGATCTCGTCCGGGGCGGCCTCGTCCACCACCACGAGGGTCTGGTCGTGGGCCGTGGCTCCGTAGGCGTCCCACCAGGCCCGCTGCACGCAGTTGCGCGAAAAGGGCGTGGCATGGGACGTCCGATCGACGAGCGCGTCCCAGGCTTCGGCCGGGATGGAGTCGAAGGCCCGGCGAACGGCAACTAGGCGGCGCGGCGCGGCGCCGCTTCCATCGACCCTTCCCCCGGCCGCGGGCTCGGCCCGAGCGGATCCCGCTGTCATCTCTTCGAGCCGTCCGGACAGGCAGGCCCGCCATCGGAAAGGGAGCGGCTGGTCACTCCCCGAGAATAGCACCGCCTCCGCCGGGGCAGCCGATGGGCTGCCCCGGTCGGCATCAGGAAAGGCGCTCCAGCAGCACCACTGGGATGCGGCGGCTGGTCCGCGCCTGGTAGTCGTTGAAGCCAGGGTACGTCGCCGCGTGTTGGGCGTAGAGCCGATCGCGCTCGGCGTCCCCGGCCACGGCGGCCCGGGCCTTGAACTTCTCCCGGTCCACCTCCACGGTCACGATCGGGTTGGCCACGAGGTTGAGGTACCAGGCGGGATGCGTCGGTGAGCCACCTTTCGACGCAACGATGACGTAGCGGTCGCCGTCGCGGGTGTAGACGAGCGGCACCAGCCGCGGCTGACCCGATTTCGCGCCGGTCGTCGTCAGGAGCAGGACGGACCGGTTCGCAAACGGTCCGGCCGTAACCTGGCCGCCGTGGGTGCGGAAATCCTCGATGAGCGCCGCGGTCATCGCGGCATACGCGGCTCGTGGGTCTGGACCGGACATCAGTTCCTCGCATCGGCTCATGCCGGGTCGGGCCGGCATCGTTGCAATGCTAGCTACCCGGGACGTTCGGTCCCCTGCGGCGCGGTTCCGAGTTACGCCCCGCGGTCCAAGGCGCCGGCGGGCCGCGGGCGGGGCAGACGCCGGCTACTCGGCCGCAGCCGACTCCCGCGGCGCCCGCTTGACTCCCCGGTGCACGAACCGGATTCGTACGAGGTCCCAGGCGACCCGGAGCGCCAGCTTCGGCCGGGCGCGCATGCGCGAGCCTCGCCGGTCCGCCCAGTTGACCGGCACGATCGCCATCCGGTAGCCGCGCCGCCGGGCCAGGTAGATGAGGTCCACGTCGAAGACGATGCTCCTGATCCGCAGCCGGCCGAAGAGATCGCGGGCGGCGGCTCGCCGGAATCCCTTGAAGCCGCACTGGGTGTCCTTGACCGGACCGGTGACCCAGAGCTGCGCCGCGACACGGAACATGCGCCCGACCAGGCGCCGAAAGCGCGGCTGGGTGGCGCGCATGTCCGAGCCGTCGGGCTGGATGCGGCTGCCGAGAGCGACGTCGGCGGTCTCGAGCGCCCGGACCAGCTTTCCCAGCTGATCGGGTGGCGTGGCCATGTCCGCGTCCGCGAATACGAGTGCGTCGCCGTCCGCGACGAGCATCCCCGCCCGGACGGCAGAGCCCTTTCCGCCGTGTGGGACCGTCAGCAGCCCGAGCTTGGGACAGTCGCGGCGGGATAGAGCGAAGCCTTCGGCCGCGAACTCGGGCCTGGCCCGCACCAGCGCTGCGGTCCCGTCCGTACTGCCGTCGTCGACGACCAGCACGCTCACCAGCTCAGGCAGGTCCCCGGACGGCGCCGAGCAGAGGTACTCGAACAGCTCGTCCAGCGCGGACCACAGGCGGGACTCCTCGTTGTACGCAGGCAGCACGATCCCCAGGCTGGAAAGCATGATCGGGAGTTTACGGGCCCGCCTCTCGGACCGCACCGCCCGCAGCCTCATCACGCACGAGCCGGACCGGTCGGGGGCGGCGGATAGGTCGTTCGTACCGGCTGGAGGCAGTCCCGACCGGTGCTACGCTGCACCGCCGTGCGGATCCCCTTCGCTTTGTTTGCGTTTGCCCTGGTGGTCAGGGCGTGCCTTTTCGTCCTGCATCCAGACGCGGCCTATCCCGATTCCTACTATTACGTGGACGTCGCCCGAGCGTTGCAGGCCGGGCACGGCTTCAACATCGACTTCATCTGGTCGTTCGTGGACGTGGGCGGCCGGATTCCCGCCAACCCCATGTTGCCCATCCCCAGCAACGCCCATTGGATGCCGCTGGCTTCGGCTATCCAGCTGCCGACGATGTGGCTCCTCGGTCCAACGCCGCTGGCCTCGATCATCCCGTTCCTCCTGATCGGATCGCTCGCCGCTCCGCTGACCTGGCTGGTGGCGCGGGAGATCGGCGCGAGTGACCGAGTCGCACTGGCGGCGGGGATCGTCGTGGCCATTCCGGCAGCCGCGTCGATCTATATGGCCCAGCCGGACAACCTCTCCCTGTACCAGCCGTTCGGGACGGCGGCGCTATGGCTGGCGGCTCGCGGGCTGCGCGGCCACCGCCGGTCGTTCGCGCTGGCGGGACTGATGGTCGGACTCGCGACGCTGGCACGAAACGACGGCGTTCTGCTGGGAGCCGCCGTTGGGCTGGCCTTCGTATGGGACCGCTGGCGGGCATGGCGCTCGCGGGGCAGCCGGCCGCCGGCCATCCCGTGGCGCTACGCGTTCGCGTGCTTCGCCTTCTTCCTGATCGTCATGGCGCCCTGGTATCTGCGCCAGCTCGAGGTCTTCGGGAGCCTGTCTCCTTCCTCGACCTCGGGCCGAATTCTCCTGATCCGAACCTACGAGGAGATGAACAGCGTTACCAGCGACACCTCGCTGGCGAGCTTCCTCGGCCAGGGCCTGGGCCCGTTGCTGGTCAGCCGAGTCCTCGGTCTGGTCTCCGCGGTGCAGATCTTCGGCGTCATCGCGGTCTCGATCGTACTGGCGCCGTTCGTGGCTCTGGGTTGCTGGGCCCGCCGCCGCTCGGTCGACTTCGGGCCGTTCCTCCTCTACGCCGCTCTCTTGTTCGGCGCCTCCGGCTTGCTGTTCGCGGTTCACGTTCCGTACGGGACCTTCCTGCACTCGGCCGTGGCCCTGGTTCCCTTCAGCTTCATCGCCGGCCTGGAGGGCCTGGTCATCGCGGCCCGATGGGCGGCCCCGCGGCGCCGTGGGTGGACGGAGGACGGCGCGATCCGCCTATTCCTGATCACGGGAGTGGGTTCGGTGGTCCTGAACGCGGTGGCCTTCGCGGCTCTGGCGTACCCACGCTGGAACGCCGACCGAGACGCGCGGCTCTCCGCCGGGCGGGCCCTCGACGCCGCCGGCGCCCCCCAGACGGACCGCCTGCTCTCCGCCGATCCGGCCGGGTTCGAGTACTTCACCGGACGCGGCGGGGTGGTCACGCCGAACGACTCGCTGGACGTGATCCACGAGGTCGCGGCCGACTACGGGATCCGGTGGCTCGTGCTCGAGCGGGCGCACATCGTCCCGCCCCTGGCGCCGGTCATCGAATCGGTGGTCTCCCCGAGCTGGCTGGGCCCGCCGATCTACTCGATACCGTACACGGGACCGCGGACCGGCGATCCGGCCGTCGACGGCGCGCCGGCTCTGGCGATCTACCCGGTCTGCCTTGCCGCCACCGACACTCGCTGCGGCGGCGTGATGTCCGCTTCGCGGGTTGCCCGCGGCTCCGGAATGGGGCGCTTCCCGTGAGCCGGCGCGAAGCCTGGCTGAGTGCAGGCGCCGTCTTCGCCCTGGCGCTCGTCGTTCGAGCGGTGGCCGCGGCCGCGATCCGCTTCCCCATACCCGAGGACACGGCCTACTACGCCGGCGTGGCCCGCAACATCGTGGAGGGTCGTGGCCTGGTCAGCGACGCGTTGTGGAGCTACCAGACGCCGCCTCTGACGGTGCCGCGGGCTGCGTTCGAGGTCTGGATGCCGCTGCCGTCGCTCCTCGCTGCGGTGCCGATGGCGATAGCGGGCGCGGTCAACTGGTTCCGGGCCGCGCAGGTCGTGTCCGTTCTGGCCGGTTCGGCCCTGGCGGTGCTGGCGTGGCGCCTGGGCGCGGATGTGGCCGCGGAGATGCGGCTGCCGGTGGGGCGGGCACGGACGCTGAGCGTGGGCACGGGCGTGGCGGCAGGCGTGGTGGGCCCGCTGGTCATCTACAGCGCCCTGCCCGACTCCACCGCCATCTTCGCCGTCCTTGCCCTGGCGGCCTGCCTGCTCATGACCCGCATCGCATCGGGATACGGGTCGGGGACGGAGGCAGCCGTCCCGGGCCGCCGGCTCGTGGCTCTCGGCGCTCTTCTCGGCCTGGCCGCACTGACCCGCAGCGAGGCGATCTGGCTCGGGTTGGCCTGGCTTGCGATCGTGTGGCGAGGTCTTCCGAGCCGGGCGGTCGAGAGTCCGCCCGCCGCGGCAGCGGCCGCGGGCGACGCTGGCCGATCTCCGGCCCACCGGTTCGAGCGCCTACGGCTGGTTCTCACGCCCGGCGTCGCGGCGGTCCTGGTGTTCGCTCCGTGGGGCTTTCGAAACTGGCTGACTTTCGGCAGCCCGCTGCCCGGCCAGACCCTGAACAACGCCCTCTACGTCAACTACTTGGACGTCTTCTCCTACCGCGACCAGCCTTCCCTGGCCGGATATCTGGCCCAGGGCCCGGCTGCGCTCATCGCGATGCACGTGGCCGGCATCGGCCACAACCTGTTCAACGTCTTGATAGTCCCCGCGTTCCCGATCGGACTCATCGGGCTGCTCTTGCTTCCGCGAGTCTGGCGACTAGCGTCCCTGCGGCCGCTCGTCATCGCCGCCCTCCTCACCTTCACGGTCACAGGTCTGCTATTCCCGGTCAGCACCCAATCAGGCACGTTCCTGCACGCCGCCGGTGCGGTGGTGGTGCTCCTGATCGTGAGCTGCCTGGCCGCTCTCGACGCCCTGATCGTGTGGGTCGGGCGGTGGCGGCACTGGACCCGGCCGGTGGCCTGGCTCGGACCGGCCTTTGCCGTGGCGGCAGTGTTTCCACTCACCGCAGTTGCCGTGTCCGGTATGTCGCGCCAGGCCGAGGATGTCCGAGCCCGATATGAAGCCCTGCCCGCAGCCCTGACGCGGGCCGGAGTGCCGCTTGCAGACGCCGGACCGGTCATCACCGACTACCCGATATGGCTGGCCGAGTCGGCTCGCGTCCGAACCCTCGCTCTTCCGGAGGAACCGCCGGACGTGGTGCTGGACCTTGCCCGCCACTTTGGGGCGCGGCTTCTCATCGTGCAGAGCGACGATCGCAGGCAGTGGCCGGGCATACTGGATCGGGGTGGACCCGCGTCTGCGTGCTTCGAAGACGTGCCGCTGACCGACGACTTCGGTCGCGAGCCGGTGGAAGGCTCGTCACTGGCGCAAATACACGTAATCCGGATCGTCTGTCCATGAGAGACGCCCCGTATACTCCAGACGGTATGGACGCTGCACGAGGCGCCGCAGAATCGCGTGACTCGCGCTTCGACGAGCTTTACGCCGAAGCCAAGGCCGCGCTGGGCTACGGGGCCAACAATCTCCGCTCCGTCACCGAGAGATACCGTGAGGCGTATCGCGACACCCTGGGTCGCTGGCATCGCCTCCGCGATGAACTCGAGGCGACCGACCGCACCCCGCTGCCCCAGGCGGACAGTGGCGATCCGGCCGCGGCAGCCGAAGCGGGCGCGGAGGACGCTCGTCAGAAGGCGCTGCGCACCGAGGTCGAACGCCTTACGAGCGACCTAGGCCGGCACCAGCAGGAGTTGTCCAAGCTCGAGCTCTCAGTCCGGAGCATGGAGAACTCCTGGCTGTTCCTCGAGCGCGGCGATGCTAGCCTTGTGGCCGAGGTCGCCGACGCGGGCCTGGCTACCGACTTCCAGATGCGCATCGTCCAGGCTCAGGAGGCTGAGAGATCGCGGCTCGCTCAGGAGGTCCACGACGGGCCCGCCCAGGCGTTGTCGAATGCGATCTTCCAGGTCGAGTACATCGAGCGCGTGCTCAACGAGGACGTGCGCGTGGCCGGCAGCGAACTGCGCTTCCTGCGCGAGCTGCTGCGTCGCGAGCTGGGCGAGATCCGCACCTTCATCAGCCAGCTGAGGCCGCCGCTTCTCGACGATCTCGGCCTGGACGGCTCCATCATGGATGCAGTCGAGAGCATGGCTGCCCTCACCGGCGCCACGGTCGAGACCGAGCTGCGAGCGCCCGGCGACGGCCTGACCCCAACCCAGCAGACCGCCGTCCTGCGCATCGTCCAGGAGGCGCTCCAGAACGTTCGCAAGCATGCGGGCGCGAGTCGGACGGTCGTGTCGACGCGGACCGCGTCGGGAGACTGGATCCTAGAGGTCTCGGATGACGGCCGCGGGTTCGACGTGAACGCGGTGGCGGCCAGGGGTCGGCGCAACTTCGGCCTCCAGTTCATGCGGGAGCGAGCCGAGCTCATCGGTGCCCAATTCGAGGTTCGATCACGGCAGGGCGGCGGGACCGTCGTCTGGCTGTCGATTCCAGTGGGAGAGGAGAGCGCATGAGTTCGAACGACTACTCCGGGCCGGACAGGCGCCGGCTGGGGCCAGAGGGCCGCACGGGAGAGAAGACCACGATTCTCCTGGTGGACGACCACGCCCTCTTCCGTGTTGGGATGCGCCAGATTCTGGAGCGCGAGCCCGGGTTCGACATCGTCGGCGAGGCCGATGACACCCGTAGCGCGTTCGATCTGGCGATCCAGCTGTCGCCGGACATCATCCTCATGGATCTCTCCCTGCCCGCACCGGGCGGCATCGAGACGACCCAGCGGATCAAGCGCGAGCTGCCATCGGCGGGGATCATCGTTCTGGCCGTGAGCGAGGACGAGGACGCCCTGTTCGATGCCATCAAGGCCGGCGCGGCCGCCTTCATCCTCAAGGACGTGGCGCCCGACGATCTGGTCGCCCTAATCCTTCGCGTCGCCGCCGGTGAGTACCTAATCAACGACAAGGTATTCGCCAAGCCCGCCGTCGCGAGCCGTGTCCTCAAGGAGTTCCGCGAGCTGGCCATCTACGGCCAGGAAGCGGCCCCGATCTTCGCACCGCTCTCGCCGCGCGAGGTCGAGATCCTGGACAACATCGCCCAGGGCATGACGAACAAGCAGGTCGCCTACGCCCTGTCCATCAGCGAGCAGACCGTCAAGAACCACATGTCCAGCATCCTGCGCAAGCTCAGCGTGAACGACCGAACCCAGGCCGTCGTCTACGCCATGCGCCAGGGCTGGATCCGCATGCCCGAGGACTGAGCCGCCCGTGGCCATCGAACCGCTGCCGGTCCCACTGCTGGAGATTGCGGAGCGGGCCAGGCGCGAAGTCGATCTCCTGACCCGGGAGATCAACGACGTCGACCTCCTCGTTCAACAGGCCCGCACGGAGGCCAGCCGGCACGAGCAGAAGCGTTTCCAGGCGGCCGAGAAGCTCAAATCCTCGGGCAGGGGATCCGCCTCCGAAGAGGAGGCCGACCAGCTGGTGGCGTTGACCAAGCGCTCCGCCATCACGGAATCGCAGGTCGAGATCCTCGAGGGCAAGCTCAAGATCCTGACTCGTTTCCGGGAGAGCCTGCGTCGCTACAGCGCCGAGCTGGACCGGGCGTCGATGGGCGGAGCGATACCCAAGCACACGCCGGACAAGCTGGACACGAGCACGCCGCTCCCACCGGCGATCGCGCGGCTCGTTCAGGCGGCCCAGGAGGACCTGCGCCGGGAGATCGCGCGGGCGATGCACGACGGCCCGGCCCAGAGCCTGACCAACATCGTCCTTCAGGCTCAGATCGTAGTGCGACTGCTGGATCGCGATCCGGCCGCGGCCAAGGAAGAGGTCGGGCAGTTGGTGGCGATGGTCCAGCACACGCTCGATGCCACGAAGACATTCATCTTCGACGTGCGGCCCATGGTCCTCGACGACCTGGGCCTGGTGCCGACTCTTCGGCGAGTTGCGAGGGACCGCGGCCGCCGGTCGCAGATCCCCATCGAATTCGAGTCGTACGGCACCGACCGCCGCCTGCCCATGGATGTCGAGAGTGCCCTTTTCCGCATCATCGATGAGGCCGTGACGGGCTTCCTGTCGTGCCATCCGGATCGGATATCGATTCGCTTCGAATGGGCGGAGAAGCCCGAGGCCCACATCTCCGCCAGGCGAGAGGGCGGCGAAGAGCCGGCGGAGCCCGAGCTCGACACGTCGTTGCCGCCGGACAAGCGCGGCAAGACGGTGGAGCGGGACATCCCCGAGGCGCTCAAGGTCATGATCGACGAGACGCGCGCGGCCAAGGTCTCGCGCGCGGCTCGAGCCAATCAGCCGCTGGCCCTGCCATCCAACACATGGCGCGAGATCCAGCAGCGCGCGGAGACGATCGGCGCCACGGCCGATCTCGTTGATGAGGGCCGGGAGGTCGTCCTGGTCCTGGCCGCGAGTTGAGCGGGGACGCGCCGCCCGAGCATCCGAGGGCCTGGTCGGAGTCCACTCGGAGCAGTCTCAGGTGCCGTAGGACGGCCGGCCGGGCCCCATTCAGGCGGGCAGCGCAGCAGTCCGGTCAGGGCCTCATCGAGTACGGCCTAATCCTCGCGTTGATGGCCGTGGTCTGCATGGTGTCGCTGCTCTTCTTCGGGGATCAGCTCTCGTCTCTGCTGAGTCTGATCGGGTCGGCGGTGTGATCGCGGGGGCAGCCGGGCAGCCGGGCGTGGGTCCTCGCGGTCCGTTGACACGATGCGCCACCCAGGGTGCCGGACCTGCGTACCCGAGGTGGGGAAGGTGGGGTTACGTGCAGTCCCATTACCATCTTGCTAGTGGCGTCGAGACGGGCCGCCACCCAGAATGACTGCATGCCTCCCATTGGAGGCGCTCTCATTAGGAGGCAATCATGCTCATCCGTCAGAAGGGACAGGGCCTTGCGGAGTATGCCCTGATCCTCGCACTCATCGCCATCTTGTGCGTTGGCGCACTCGTGTTCCTGAGGACTCAGATCGAGACCATCCTCTCCACGATCGGCGCATCGCTGTAACCGCCCAGCTGCGACAAGAACAGGCCGCGCCTCGTGCGCGGCCTGTTTCTTTGCCCGGCGATGGGCGCCGGCCCAGCTGCGCAACCGGCCCAACAGCGGCCCGGTAGCCGATTCTTCATCCCGAGCGAACTCCGAGAATACTTCCTAAGTGGCGTAGTCCATTGGTATAGTCGCAGTAAGGTTGTCCGCAAGGCTACCGTGGTGCCACTTGTCACATGCGCTCGGGAGTGTGTCGTGAAGCGATCCAATCGGCTGCTAATCCTACTCGGGGTCTTCCTGGCGGTTGCCGGCGGCCTGGGGACGATGGTCCTCATCAGCGGCAACAACACCGGCGGCGGCGGCGGCGGCGCATCCGCCTCTCCTACACCTACCCCCGAGCCGTTGACGTCGGTCGTTGTCGCCAAGCAGGACATCAATCTCGGCGACAAGATCACCGCGGCCATGGTCGCCACCAAGCAGATGACGGTCTCGGCACAGGCGGCCCTTGGTGACACCTACTCGGATGTCAACCAGGTGATCGGCAAGATCGCCGGAGGCAAGATCACCAGCGGGCAAGTTCTGCTGGCGAGTCGCGACTTCCTGGCACCTGGAACGGTGGCCGAAGGTCAGGACATCGCGGGCGCCGTCGGGACCGGCATGCTCGGCGTGACCGTTGAAGTCGACCAGGTGAATGGCGTGGGAACGCTGCTCGTGCCCGGCAACCACGTGGACGTCATCCTGAGCGTGTACATGGATCAGCTCGAGCTGAAGGCCAAGAACGCGAGTGGCTCGGAAATCGACCTGAAGGGCGGAGTCCACGTCACCACCAAGATGGTGATCCAGAATCGCAAGATCCTGATCACGCTTCTGGCACCGACCGAGGCCACCGCCAATACCGTCCCCGCTGCGGGCGCTTCGGGCGTCCCGGTGGCCAAGCCCACGGCGCAAGTCGTCCAGAACACCGGACGGCACATGCTGGTCGTCCTGGAGGTCAAGCCGGACGAGGCGGAGATCCTGCGTTGGGCTCAGCGCGAGGAGAAGCAGGATCCCCAGAACTACATCGACCTGTCGCTCGCACTGAGATCGGACAAAGACAACGACCTGCCCCCCGTGACCACGCCGGGCATCACGTTCAAGATGCTTGTCGACAAGTACAACGTGCTGCCGCTCGACCCGCGCGGCGTCCTGCCGCCCGACCTAGCCAAGGGCATCTCGTGGTAGAGCGCTCCGCCGGCTCTCGGCGGAGCGAACGGCGAGAGGCCGGCTCGATCGGCCTCTCCCGCCAACTGGAAGCGACCGAGTTCGATGACTGACCGGATCCGAGTTCTCATCGTCGACGACATCCCCGAGACCCGAGATCACCTCGCCAAGCTGCTCGGGTTCGAGCCGGACATCGAGGTGATCGGCACGGCATCATCGGGCGGTGAGGCTATCGAACTGGGCGCCAAGCTGCTTCCCGATGTCATCCTGATGGACATCAACATGCCCGACATGGATGGCATCACGGCCACGGAGCGGCTCTCGTCCGAGGTCCCGACGGCCTCGGTCGTGATGATGTCCGTCCAGGGAGAGGCGGACTACCTCCGCCGTTCGATGCTGGCCGGCGCCCGCGAGTTCCTGGTCAAGCCGTTCAGCAGCGACGAGCTCACGGCTTCCATCCGGCAGGTCAACGAGCGCGAGCGCGAGAAGGTGGGGCGCGCCGTCGTCGTCGCCGCGCGTGCCCAGGTCGGAGAAGGTCAGGTCGTGGCGGTGTATAGCCCCAAGGGGGGCGTGGGCCGGACTACTATCGCCGTCAACCTTGCCGTGGCCGCGGCCTTGGAGATCGGCAAGAAGGTGGCCCTAGTCGACGCTTCGTTCCAGTTCGGCGACGTGGCCGTGCTGCTGAACCTGAACCCAAAAGACAAGTCGATGGCCGAGCTCGTGCCGGAGCTCGAGGCAGGGACCGATTCGGACTCGGTCGAGGCGTACACTCAGAACCATTCGTCCGGCGTCCGCGTCCTGCTCGCGCCCCCGTCGCCGGAGATGGCCGAGCTCATCACCCCAGCCGGAGTCAAGCACGTCATCGAGATCCTTCGCCAGCGCAACGAACTCGTGGTAGTCGATTGCGCTGCTTGGTTCAACGACATCACCCTGAGCATCCTGGACCTGGCCGATGTAGTACTAACGGTGCTGACGCTCGAGATCACCAGCATCAAGAACACGCGGCTCTTCCTCGAGGTAGCAGAGCAGCTCGGCTACTCGCACAAGGTCCGGCTCGTTCTGAACCGAGCCGACACGACCCTGGGCATCAGAGTTGCCGATGTCGAGCACTCCATCGGCCGCAAGGTCGACCACACCATCGTCAGCGACGGGAGAGCCGTCGTCTACGCCCTCAACAGGGGCGTTCCCTTCGTCCTGAGCAATCGAGAGAGCCAGGTCTCGCAGGACGTACTCCGTCTGGCAACATCGATAGTCGGAAGCCGAGAACCGCGCGTAGAGGAGACCCGCAAGGCTCCCCAGAAGGGCAAGTCCCTCTTCGCGTGGAGATAGATGCCCAGCTGGGCCACCAAGGGGTGTAGGCGATGTCCCTTCTGAAACGAATCGAGAGCGCCCGACCGGGTGTGGCTCCGGGGGCCCCGAGCGGGACCCCGACCGCGCCGCCAAGTCCTCCCGAACCGTCCGGCCAGGGCGGACAGCGGATGCCCAGCCAGGCTCCCGTACGGGAGTCGCTCCGCGAGGTCAAGTTTCGGATCCAGTCCCGGGTCATCCAGGACCTGGACCCCAAGCTCGATCTGGCCAACCAGGTCGAGGTGCGCCGTCAGATCGAGGAGATCTTCGGCCGCGTCATCGACGAAGAGGGCCTGGCCCTCACCCGCGCCGAGCGTGTCCGCATGCTCGAGCAGATCACAGACGAGATCATCGGTCTCGGCCCGCTCGAGCCGCTCCTGCGTGACGACACGGTTACGGAAATAATGGTCAACGGCCCGCGCCAGGTCTACATCGAGCGCAACGGTCGCCTGGAGCTGACCAACGTCGTCTTCCAGAACGACGACCACGTCATGCGCATCATCGATCGGATCATCGCCCCGATCGGTCGCCGCATCGACGAGTCGAGCCCGATGGTCGACGCCCGCCTCACCGACGGCTCGCGCGTAAACGCGATCATCCCGCCGCTGTCGCTCATAGGACCGGTCATCACCGTGCGGAAGTTCTCCGCCTCGCCGTTCACCGTGGACGACCTGATCAGGTTCGGGACCGCCACACCGGAGATGTTCGACTTCCTGCGTGCCTGCGTGGAAGCTCGCCTCAACATCTTCGTCTCAGGCGGTACCGGCTCCGGCAAGACCACAACCCTGAACGTGCTCTCCTCCTTCATTCCGAACGACGAGCGGATCATCACAGTCGAGGACGCCGCGGAACTCCAGCTCCGCCAGGAGCACGTGGTCACGCTCGAGTCCCGGCCGCCCAACATCGAAGGCAAAGGCGCCATCCCGATCCGCGAACTCGTCCGGAACTGCCTCCGCATGCGTCCCGACCGGATCATCGTCGGCGAGTGCCGAGGCGGCGAGGCCCTGGACATGCTCCAGGCCATGAACACCGGCCACGACGGCTCGATGTCGACCGGTCATGCCAACAGTCCGCGCGACATGCTCGCGCGACTCGAGACGATGGTCCTCATGGCCGGCGTCGATCTGCCCCTGCGGGCCATCCGCGAGCAGGTCTCGTCGGCAGTTGATCTCATCGTCCATCAGTCACGCATGAAGGACGGCTCGCGCCGCATCGAGTTCATCACCGAGGTCCAGGGCATGGAAGGCGACGTCGTCGTCATGCAGGACGTCTTCCTGTTCGAGCAGACGGGCGTGGCCGACGGCAAGATTCAGGGCCGGCTTCGGGCCACGGGCATCCGGCCCAAGTTTGTGGAGAAGTTCGAGGTCAAGGGCATCCACCTGCCACGCGGCCTGTTCGGCTTCGCGTACTAGGCGAGGCGGGGAGAGGCGACATGATTCCGGTCATTCTCGGGCTGCTGGTCTTCTCCGGCATCTTGCTGCTCGTCCTCGGCCTGACGAGCTCGGGTGGGGGCGCGGGGATCAGCGCCCGCCTGGAGCGGTACGCGGCAGGACGGAACGAGGCGGTGCCGCCGGCTGGGTCCGCTCGGCAGTCGACCAGCCTGGGCGATCTTCTGGGTCAAAGCGTCGCGCTGGCTCGCCTGAACCGAATCGTGGAGCAGCGCGACTTCGGCGCCAACCTCGCCCGGGACATCGCCCGCGCCGACCTCAAGCTCAAGCCCGGCGAGTTCATGGCCATCTGGTTTGCGACGATCCTGGCGATCCCCTCCCTCTTCTTTGTCCTGGGCCTAGTGCTGGCGACGCTGAAGACGCCCATCGCCCTCCTGATCGGCGCCGGACTCGGCTTCTTCCTGCCTCGTTGGTGGCTGGGCAGGCGCCGCAACGGGCGCTTGAACGCGTTCAACAAGCAGCTCCCCGACACCATCACCCTTATCGCAAACGCCCTGCGGGCCGGATCGTCGTTCTTGCAGGCCATCGAGATGGTCGTCCGGGAGGGGCAGCCGCCGGTGACCGTGGAGTTCGGCCGGGTAGTTCGGGAGGTCAACCTCGGCCTCGCCTTCGACGTAGCGCTGGAGAACATGGTCCGCCGTGTGCGTTCGGACGACCTCGAGCTGATGGCGACAGCCATCTCCATCCAGCACCAGGTCGGCGGCAACCTGGCCGAGATCCTCGACTCGATCGCATTCACCATTCGCGAGCGCGTCCGGATCAAGGGCGAGATCAGGACCCTCACGGCCCAGCAGCGGCTCTCGGGCTACGTGGTCGCCGGCATGCCGATCGGCCTGATGGGCGTCCTGTTCGTGATCGCCCCATCGTTCATGCAGCCGATGTTCGAGAACCCGCCGGGCATCCTCGGATTGCCGGCCGGCCTCGTCGTCCTCATCATCGGCGGCATCTTCATGTTCGTGGGGTTCATGCTCATCCGGCGCATCGTCGCCATCGAGGTCTGAGCGATGCTTCTCTACATCCTCCCCATCCTGGTCTTCGGTGGCATCTTGCTCCTCGTCGTCGGGCTGGCCGGCGGCTCGCCGATCGATCCAGTCCAGGCCCGCCTGACTCAGCTCGGCTCCGTTCAAGCGAGGAACCTCGAGGAGCTCGAGCTGCAGCAGCCCTTCGCCGAGCGCACACTCCGTCCGCTCGTTGCCCGCCTGTCGAGAATGAGCGGACGCCTGGGCAGCGCCTCTTCGACCGAGGCCGCCGAGAGGCGACTCGCTCTGGCAGGCAATCCGGGCGATCTCAAGCTGACCGACTGGATGGGCGTGAAGATACTGGTGGCCATCGCCACAGGCGTGCTCCTGTTCTTGCTGATCAGTGTGCTGTCCACCAGCGTGGGGTCCGGGCTCCTGTTGGGCGTGGCCGGCTTCGGCGTCGGCTATCTGATCCCGGAGTTCTGGCTGGGCGGCAAGATCAAGGCCCGCCAGAAGGTCATCCTCAAGATGATCCCGGACACGCTCGACCTGCTGACCATCTCGGTGCGCGCGGGACTCGGCTTCGACGCGGCCCTGGCGAAGGTGGTCGAGAAGCTCCCCGGTCCGCTGAGCGACGAGTTTCGGCGGGCGCTCGCCGAGGTGCGCGTCGGCAAGGCACGACGTGACGCCCTGCGGGACATGGTGCCACGCACCAACGTGCAGCCCCTCTCCAACTTCATCGGCGCGATCATCCAGGCCGAGCAGCTGGGCGTCTCGATCTCGAAGGTACTGCAGGTCCAGTCCGAGCAGCTCCGCATCGAGCGACGGCAGCGCGCCGAGGAGATGGCCGCAAAGGCGCCCATCAAGATGCTCTTCCCGCTGGTTGGCTGCATCTTCCCGTCCCTGTTCATCGTCATCCTGGGGCCGGCGATCATCTCCATCATCAAGAATATGGGGCCGATCCTCGCCAAATGAGCCGGCGGCGGCTGTTGGCTCGCAACATCAGCCGTGGGACCCAGCTCGCCTCGCGGCTCGAAGACGGCTCTTCCTTCTGGGCCAAGTTCATGGGCCTCATGGGCCGGGCGGCGCTGCCGGCCGGTGAAGGGCTGTGGCTCCCCGGCGAGAACGGCATCCACATGCTGTTCATGAGGTTTCCGATAGATGTCCTGTTCGTGGCGCCGCCATCGGACGGTCATGACGGCCCCAGGCGAGTGCTGTCGCTGCGCCGTGCCGTGCCGCCGTGGCGGGGCGTGGTGTGGCGGGTCGGCGGCGCCAAGGGCGTCCTGGAACTGCCTGTCGGCACGATCGACGAATCCGGAACTGCCGTGGGCGATGAGATCTCCATCGGGCTGTCTTGAGCGCGGCGCGATGCAGTCGACAGTCATGAGGCGGCTCAGGCTGCCGCTGGGAGCCGCCGGAGGCCCGGGGATGGCCCAGTCATCCGAGACTCGGCTTCACCATCCGCGGAGGGCTCCATCGCGATGAGCCCCCGATACGCCGGGGATAAGCGCGCGTCGCTACCCTCGCCGTGTGGTCCCGCGGGCTCCCCTATCGGTGGCGACGTCGCTTCTCGACCTGGCACTGCCGGCCGCCTGTCCCGGCTGCGGGGCGGAGGGAACGGCTCTGTGCGGGCACTGCCGGCGGGCCTTCGAGGTGCGCCTGAGACTGCCGGCCGGAGTCCCGATCGGCCTGCCCGCGCCACTGCCGCTGCCACTCGTCCAGCTGGAGTGGTGCGCGCCGTTCTCGGGTGTGGTGAGGGCCGCGTTGCACCAGCTCAAGTACGGGGGCGAGAGAAGGCTCGCGGGTCCACTGGCCGCGGCGATGGCGGCGCGGTGGCGCGAGGCCGGCGCGGGTGGGGAGCTGCTGGTGCCTGTCCCGGTTCACGCTCAGAGAGCGCGACAGCGTGGCTACGACCAGGCAGTCCTACTCGCTGCCGGTGTCTCGCGGGAGCTGAAGGTTCCGTGGCGAGCCACACTGGAGAGGATCCGACGCACCTCGCCGCAGTTCGAGCTTGGCCGGCGGGCGCGCCGGACGAACGTAGCCGACGCCTTCGCGCCTCGAAGCTCCAGGGAAGCGGCCGAGGTCGGCGGGAAATGGATCGTCCTCGTGGACGACGTAGTCACGACTGGATCGACTCTCGCGGCCTGCGCCGAGGCGCTCTACGAAGCGGGAGCGACGGCGGTGGCGGGTCTGACGGTTGCGCGCGAGCGCTGAGTCGGAGACGGGTGAGTCCCGCCCACGGGACGGGCTTCTATACTTGCCGCGTGGCAGCGGCTCATCTGAGAGCGCCGGAGCTAGGGAGGGTCTTGGGCCGCCCGGACGCCGGCAATGTGCGTTGCGGAGGTCAGCCGTGAGGATGATCGTCAAGGGCAAGAACACCGACGTCTCGGACTCCGTGCGGCAGTACGCCGAGCGCAAGATGCGCCGGCTGGAACGGCTGCTCGACGACAGCGCTGACGCGGTGGTCGAGCTGTCGAACGAGCAGCATCGCAGCGCGGCGGACTCGCAGATCGCCGAGGTGACGCTGGTCGTCGACGGGCAGATGCTCAGAAGCCACGCCGCCGGCCCGACTTACCAGGCCAGCCTCGACACCGTGATCGACCGGATCGAACGTCAGGCGGTCGACGCCCGCGGGAAGCCGCGCGGGAAGGTCCGGCTTGAGGAAGCCAGGGCCCGCCGAGCCGCCGGTGAGGAGCCGGAAAGCCCTGTCGAGCAGGAGCAGCCCAGACACCGGATCGTCAAGACGAAGCGCTTTGCCATCGAGCCGATGTTCGAAGAGGACGCGCTTGCGCAGATGGAAGAGCTCGGCCACCACTTCTTCATCTTCGTGAATGCAGAGACCGAGAGACTGTGCGTTCTCTACAAGCGACACGCCGGCGACTACGGGTTGATCGAGCCGGTCATCGGCGGCGAGTACACGCCGGGACGAAACGTCCGCAGGGCTGGCTGAGGCCCACAGCCAGGTGGTTCTTGCGCGCGAGGGCGAGAGCAGCTCGACGACCGCACCTCCCATAGACGGGGGCGACCTGCGCGCAGGCGATCCCGTGAGGTGGCCGGAGCGGGTCGAGTTGCCGGGAGGCCGGCGGGCCGGGGCCCATCTGCCGATAGGGATGGGTCTGATCCGAGTGGCCGAGCGCGCTTCGGAGATAGGCGCGTCGGCGTTGCAGATCTTCAGCGACAACCCGACCGCCTGGCACCGGCGCGCGGAGACCCCGCCCGAGGCTGCCGCCTTCAGGCAGCGACTGAGCGATCTGGACATCCGGCCAGTCGCGATCCATGCCGCCTACCTGGTCAATCTCGCCGGGCCGGACGACGACTCTTTCGGCCGGTCCGTGGAGTTGCTCCGGCACGAGCTGGAGCATGCGCCGGAGTTCGGCGCCCGATTCGTCAATATCCACGTCGGCTCGCATCGCGGCGCTGGCCTGGAGGCGGGAATCGGTCGCCTGGTCGATGGCCTCGAGCGCGCCACGGACGGGACTCTCTCGAGCCCCGACGCGCCGCTCGTCGTGCTCGAGAACTCGTCGGGCGGCGGATTCGCCATCGGCGCCACGATCGAGGAACTGGCCATGGTGCTGGACTCGGCGGCGGCTCGCGGGCTGGACGGCCACCTGGCCATCTGCCTGGACGTAGCCCACCTCTGGGGCGCCGGCTACGACGTGTCCTGCCCGGAGGCGATCGACCGCCTGCTCGAAGAGACCGATCGAACGATCGGCCTGGAACGACTGGCGATGGTTCACTTGAACGACTCACGCTCCGCACAAGGATCGCGCCGCGATCACCACGCCCACCTCGGTGAGGGTCAGATCGGCCGCGCGGGGCTGGCTCACTTCCTCTGTCACCCGTCCCTGAACCACGTCGCGTTCTACCTCGAAACGCCCGAAATGGAGAGCGGCTACGACGCGGTGAACGTGGCCAGGCTGAGCGATCTGGCTGCAGACGGGCCGCTCACTCCGGGTCCGCCCCGTGAGCTACCGGCATGAACTCCATCACCGGCAGGTTGATGGCCCGTTTCGGCGTCGGCGGGCGCGAACTCGCGGGCGTGGCCGGGATCGTGGCCGCAGCCGCGGCGTTGCGCTTCGCCAATCTGCCGGTCCGGGGCGGTTGGGATCCGACCAGGGGACGGAGATGCTGGCCCTTCGAACCGCACTGGTCACGGGCCGTCCGCCGACCTTCGGCCCTGAGTCGATCAGCGTGATCAACCCTTTCCATCACGGCGCTCTGTACTACGACCTTCTCCTGCCCGCGGCCTGGCTGGGCAACGGTGATCCGACGTGGGTCGTCTGCGAGATCGCACTTCTGAGCTTGATGGTCGTGCCGGTCATCTGGTGGATCGCCCGATCGATCGCGGGGACGCCGGCCGGTCTGGTCGCCGCGCTTCTGGCGGCTATCTCAGCCAGCCTGATCGGCTACTCGACGTTCATCTGGAATCCGACCCTCGTGGAGCCGGGGGCGGCCATCGCCTACCTTGGAGCGTGGCTGGCCTTGCGACAGTCCGAGGCGAGGTGGTGGATTCTGGCCGCCATCGGGGCGGCAGTTGCCGCCCAATCGCACATCGCCGCCGCGGTGCTCCTTCTGCCGCTGGCATTGGCTTATGCGTTCGACTTGAGGCGAGGGCCAGCCGGTCGACGGCGGTCCATCGCACTGTGGGGATTCGCGGGGGTCGTCCTCTTCGCGGCATCCTACCTGCCGCTGATCATCTACGAGCTCGGCCACGACTTCGCCGATACACGAGGGATACTGGCGTACTTCACGGCCCCGACTTCGGCGCCGGCCCACGATCCGCTGGTCCGGGTTCTCTTCAGCGCGATTCGAATACTGGCCTGGCCCCTGACCCGCTGGCCTCTGGTCGACCTGAGGCCCGCCTTCACGATCGCGTTCCTCGTCGCCACGGCCCTGATCGCGGGGATGGTGTGGCGGATCGGAGAGACAGCGGGGCGGAAAGCGTCCGGCGCTGCGGTCGCGGCCGCGTATCCGGCAGAAGAGATCGCTCGCGGCGCCCGTGCTGCCACGGCCGCCGCCGCCCTACCCGAGCACCCGGACGGAGCGCCCCAGGCGATCGAACGGCTCGGCACCCAGCTCGTAGGCAGCGGGCTGCTGCTGATCATCCTGGCCCTCGGATTGGGGCTCCACGCCCTTTCGGAAGTCCAGGAGCTGCCCACTGAGCAATACCACGCCGTCGCCGATCCCCTCGTGTTCGTGGCAGCGGGCCTTGTGTTCGGGGGACTGTGGCGGTCACTTCCGCGACGAGACCTTACGGCGATCCGTCGCGCTGCGGCGGTCGGAGCCATCGTGGCCGTGGTGGCATGGAACGTGGGCCACTGGCCGCCGTTGACCGCACCGGACGGCGGCTGGCCCGCGGCGCAGGCGGCGGCCGCAAGGCTCGAGCGAGACGCCAGCGGCTCGGCCATGGCGCTGGTGCCCCTCTTCGAGCCCAAGGGAGGCAACGCCTACGCCTATCCACTTACCCGCGACGGAGTGACGCTCGTATCGCCCGGGCAGGCCACCACCGTGGTCCTCCTGTGCGACTCGTTCTGGCTTGCCGGCTGCGGCGGTCAGGCTGAGGAAGCCTGGCGGACCGGCAGCCCGACCGGCCACGATCTGGTGCTGATGGACCAGTTCGCGGCCGCTCCCGACCGGACGCTCACCGTGTATCGCCGCGCGCCGTGATGCCAATACCGAACCGGTGAACGCTCCACTCATCTACGCGGAGTAGCCGTCATCAATGCCGGGCTTCGCCTGCGTGGCGTGGCGTTTCTCGGCGGCAGGCCGGCACCGCCGGCCGCTACGACTGGTCAGCCGGCGTCGCGGCCCGTGCGAGCGCGCGGCGGCAAAGGCCGCAGCATAGGCCGCGCGGCGCGGCCGGCCATCGCGGCCGACAGTACCGGCGAGTCGCGGCGATCGTCGATAAGGCGGCGCGGCTCCAACGGCCGCTCGTTCGGCCTGACGTTCGCGTACACCCGAGCGAAGCGGCGCATTCGAACGGCGAGGTAGTACTCCATGACCTGGCGGACCTGAGGCTCGGAGAGGATCTCGTCGGCGCGCAGCGAGTACTCCACGCGAGCCGTCGGGTTGGCTGTGCCGGCAGCTACGCCGCTCAGGTATAGCGGCGCGTCCGCGTCGTCGCGGATCTCGCGCAGGCCGCGGGCCAGCTTCGTGGCCGTGCCGAGAGATGGCATGCGGTCGCCGCGGATCAATCGAGAGATGGTGGAGTGGTCCACGCCAGATTGCTGCGCCAGCTGGCGCTGCGACATCTTCTTCGCTTTGAGCTGGGCCCTCAGCCACTCGTTGAAGGCTCGTCCAGTCTGTCCGGCCATGCGCGAAGTTGGCTCCCCAGGTTCGACGCAATCTGCCCCGATACTGGAACTATCGGAGAAGAACGCCAAAGCATGAATCACCATTTCGTACTTCACGCCTTGCGACTGTCGGCCGGCCTGGCGACAGGGGGTCGCCAGATTGAATGCGGATTCGGGCGGCCCCGCAGGACGTGTGCGCGATCGGGCCTCAGCCCGCCGAGATGGGCACCGTCGCGACCTCCTCGACCTTCATCCCGCCGGCCCGCGGCTTGGACGAGATGACGTAGGCGATCGAGCCCAGCAGGACGATGGAGAAGACGCTGATAGCGCGATCGATGAGGATGATCGCCAGTGCGTGGCCGGTGCTCGCGTTGAAGATCTTGGTCAGAACGAGACCCATCCCGCCCTCGACCAGACCGAGTCCGCCCGGGGTGAACGGGACCGCCGTCAGGAGCGAGCCGATCAGGGCCACGAACATCGCGCCCGAGAAGCCGAGGTCGACGTCGCTGAAGCCCAGCGCTCGAACCACGAAGTAGAGGCGGAGCGCCTCGGTGGACCAGATGAGGACCGTCAGCAGGCCGAGCCAGGGCAATCCGCGCGGACCGACCGAGCCGAAGACACCTTCCTCGAAACGCTCGTAGAAGTCGACGACTCGGTGCGGCAACGGGAGGATCGTAATGACGCGGTGGCCGAAACTGCGCATCGCCACCAGGGCAACGATCAGCCCCACGACCACAATGACGCCCAGGGCGAAGACCAGCTGGGCCGTCTGGGGCAGGTCGTTGAGACTGCCCCGGAAACGCCAGTACCCGGCGAGCACGCCCAGAGCGGCGATGGCGATGAGGTCCAGGATCCGCTCCATGAAGACAGTGCCCAGCGTGCGCGTGGCCGACACGGGGCTGTTCAGCTTCAGCAGATAGGCGCGGTAGAGGTCGCCGAGCTTGGCCGGGACGATGCAGTTGACCAGCCACGACAGGAACAAGATCTCCGTACCGTCCCGGACCCGCACGCGATATCCGGCGCCCCGCAGCAGCTTGGTCCAGCGCCAGCCTCGAAGGGGGAAGCCAAGGTAGTAGACGAAGAACGCCAGGGTCACCAGCAGCAGGTTGGCGCCGGCGATCTCCTCCGGCACCTTCTGGAGGTCCCTCCAGTTGAGCGCGAGGGCGATGCCGATGATCGCCACCGGCACAGCGATCGACAGCATGGTCCGAGGTTGGCGGAGCCGGCGGACCAGCGACATCTGCTCGGCCGGCGGGACCTCGACGGGCTGCTCCGGGTTGATGAGCGCGTCGGCTTCCTGCCCGAGCGGATCGCCGATCGGGTGGAGGTGGTGTTCTGGTCGGTCGGTCACCGGCGGCCCTTCTCGGTCACGTGGGTCCGGCCACGACCGTTCCCGCGGATGGATTGGATGATCTTAGCGAGCGGCGTCCACGCCCTGACGTAGAAGGTGGCTCGGGCGGGATGAATGTCGGCCGTCCCGATTGCTGCGAGCAGCCCTTCGGGCGTGCTCGGATCACCGGAGACCGCGTTGTAGGAGACCCCGACCTCGAGCACCGTGTGCGCGTCCGAGGCGGCCAGGCCCGGCAGGCCGTGGTCCTGGGCGAAGAGTGCGGCCCGCTCGTTGGCGGATCCGCCGATCACGCGGGCGTTGTAGCTCTCGACCCAATCCACGAGGCCGGCTATCGACTCGACCTGCGCGCCGCTCTTCCGGCCGAAGCCCCGGAATCGGTCGAATGGATGGGGGACCCCGACCAGGCCGCCCTGCTCGCGGACTGCCGCGATGGTCTCGACGGCCGATAGCCCAGGCGGCACGAGTTCGCGTAGGAATATGGCGATGAGGTCACCGTCCGCGGTCTTGACCTCCTCGCCGACGATGACCACCAGTTCGGGCGGGGCCGAGTCACGCGCCCGAAGGGCGCCGTCGATCCGGTCGTGGTCGGTGACAGCCAGGTGCGTGATGCCGCGGGCTGCCGCTGCGCGGACGACGGCGCGCGGAGTCGCGAGCGAATCGAAACTGGCACTGGTGTGGCAGTGCAGGTCGATGAAGGCGCGGCCGGCTTCGTCCGTCGAGTCTCGGACCGGAGCGGCCATCAGACCTGCGAGCCGAGGTACTTCTTGAAGAAGTCGAAATGCTCCAGAGCGATACCAGTGCCGAGAGCGACGCACTGCATGGAATTGTCGGCCACATGGCAGGGCACGCCGGTCACCTGGGTGAGCAGCTTGTCGATGTTGCGAAGCAGCGAGCCGCCTCCGGACATGACCATGCCCTTGTCGATGATGTCGCTGGAGAGCTCAGGGGGCGTCTGCTCGAGAACGAGCCGGACGGCGCCGATGATCTGCTGGAGCGGCGGCTCCATGGCCTCCATGACCTCCGAGCTGACCATCGGAATCGTGCGCGGCAGGCCGGCGATCAGGTCTCGGCCGCGGACGTCCATCGTCAGCTCGCGCTCGAGGGGTAGGGCCGTCCCAATCTGGATCTTGACGTCCTCGGCGGTCCGATCGCCGATCATGAGGTTGTACTTCTTGCGGACGTAGCTTGCGATCGCCTCGTCCACCTTGTTGCCGCCGACCCGGAGGCTGGTGGACACGACGATGGCGCCCAACGAGATCACTGCGATCTCGCTCGTCCCGCCGCCGATGTCGATGATCATCGACCCCGACGGGCCGCTGATCGGCACGTTGGCGCCGATCGCCGCGGCCATCGGCTCCTCGATCAGGTAGGCCTCACCCGCGCCCGCCTTGAGGGCCGCGTCGCGGACGGCGCGCTTCTCGACGCTGGTCACGCCGGCGGGAACGCTGATCATGACCTCGGGCTTGCCCCAGCCGAAGCGACGCCCCTGCTGAACGCGGTGGATGAAGTGGTCCAGAAGCGCCTCGGTGATGACGTAATCGGCGATGACGCCGTCTCGCATCGGCCGAATGGCCTGGATGTTGCCGGGCGTGCGGCCGATCATCTCACGGGCCTCTTCGCCGACCGCCACGATGTGGTTCTGATCGTCGACGGCGACCACGGAGGGCTCCTGCATGACGATGCCGTGGCCCTTCACGTAGACGATGATGCTGGCCGTGCCCAGGTCGATTCCGATCTTCATACCGACGTGCTACGTCCCTTCCGAAATCCGTTCGATCGTGGCCCCGAGTTCCATGAATTTCGCGTCGATCTTCTCATAGCCGCGCTGGACGTGGTGCGCGCCCCGAATCGTGGTCACACCGCCGGCGGCAAGGGCAGCAAGGATAAGCGACGCGCCGGCCCTAAGATCGCCGATCTCGACCTCAGCGCCGTGGAGCGGCGTGGGGCCGTTGATGAGAGCGTGGTGCTGGTCAGCTATCTCGACGCTGGCGCCCATGCGGCGTAGCTCACCAAGCCACTCCAGCCGATCCTCGAAGACGGTTTCGTGGATGTGGCTCGTGCCATCGGCCTGTGTCAGCAGGACGCATGTGGGTGGCTGGAGATCCGTAGCGAGGCCAGGATAGGGCGCGGTCTCGATGTCGCAGCTCCTCAGGGACCCGATGTCTGCGGAGGTGGCGTCGACCTCGATCGCATCGGCGGTGCAGCTCAGGGAGACGCCGGTTTCCGCCATCACGCTCAGGAACGCGCCCAGGTGGTCGCACATGGCTCCCCGAAGGGTGACGTGGCCGTGGGTCACGCCGGCGGCCACGATGAAGGTTCCGGCCTCTATCCGATCCGGCACGACCGAATGACTCGCGCCGCGCAGGCGCCGGCGGCCGTCAATCTCGATCCGGTGCGGGGCCGTCCGCTCGACCTGTGCGCCCATCTTCTGCAGGAAGGCGATGAGGTCGTCGACCTCGGGCTCCTGTGCGGCCGGCTCGATGACCGTGTGGCCGTCGGCCAGGACCGCCGCGAGCATGGCGTTCTCGGTGCCCATGACGGTGATCTGGGGGAAGACGATCGGGCCGCCCCGGAGTCGGCCGGGCGCCTTGGCGAAGTAGTAGCCGTGACGGTACTCGATCTCCGCTCCGAGAGCCCGCATGGCGTCGACGTGCAGGTTCACCGGTCGCCGGCCGATGCGGTCACCGCCGGGGTTGCTGATGATCACCCGACCGAATCGCGCCAGCAACGGTCCGAGCAGGATGAAGCTCGCCCGCATCTTGGCCGCGGCCTCAAGCGGCACGAAGAGCCACTCAGCGTCGCCGGAGGCAATCTCGTAGACGTTCGGCGCGGGATGATCCACGGTGACGCCTATGTCCTCCAGAACCTCGGTGAGAGCGCGAACGTCTTCGATCTCCGGGACGTTGGTGAAGCGGCAGCGCTCGCCGGTCAGGGTTGCGGCGGCCATCAGCTTCAGCGCCGCGTTCTTTGCCCCGCTGATCGCGATGGAACCCTCGAGGCGGTGGCCGCCCTCGATCCGCAGGACCTCGCGGGCGACGGGCTCCGGCTTGAACTCCCAGTGGAATGGGCGGGCGTCGGCCATCCGCTACTCGCCCGGGGGTCCGTCGTGACGAAGCGGAGCGGCACGCCGCGTCGCCTCGTGTTCGCCCCGGGCGGTTCCTCGAGGTCCTCGCTCGGCCACTCGTATCCGAATCAATGCTCGCTGCAGCGCGGTCCGAGCGGCGGCGAGGTCGGCCGGCTCCACGATGCCGCCCTCGAGGACCTTCTGGGCGTCGACCCGGGCGCGTTCGGCGCGCTCCAGGTCTATCTCCGATGCCAGGTCCGCGGTCTCGGCAAGTACGACCACTCGATCCGGTCGGACCTGGAGGAAGCCGCCGAATATCGCAAAGGCCTCCTCCTGCTCATTCCGCTTCAGACGCAGCACGCCCTGGCCGAGCAGGGAGATCAGTGGCGCATGATGAGGCAGGATGCCCATCTCGCCTTCGCTGCCGGGCACGATGACCTCATCGACGTCGCCTTCGAAGGCGAGTCGCTCCGGAGTGACGATCTCCAGATGCAGAGGCATCGCTATTCCTGCTTCTGTCCGGGTGGGATCGTCGCGATCACGACTGGCCTCGCGCAACGGCGGCGCGGCGACGGGAGCTGCGACCGCTCGCGAAGCACTCTAGCCGCTTGCGGCTTTGTGCGGAGCGACGGTCGACGGCGAGCAAGCGCCGCGCCGCGCTGTGCCGACCGTCGGATCGTCAACGGCGCCGCCATCATCCCGCCAGCTTCGCCGCGTTGGCGCGCACGTCGTCCAGGGTACCCGCCAGGAAGAAGGCCTGCTCCGGCAGGTCGTCCACCTTGCCATCCAGGATTCCCTTGAACGAGGCGACCGTGTCGCGCACGGGCACGTAGACGCCGGGCCGGCCGGTGAAAACCTCAGCCACGTGGAACGCCTGGCTGTTGAAGATCTGCAGGCGTCGAGCCCGCGCAACCGTGGCCTTGTCCTCCTCGGAGAGCTCGTCGATACCCAGGATCGCGATGATGTCCTGCAGGTCACGGTAGCGCTGCAATATGCGCTGGACTTCGCGGGCCGTGTCATAGTGCTCCTGGCCAACGACCATCGGATCGAGCACCCGAGAGGTGGACGTGAGCGGATCGACCGCCGGATAGATGCCCAGCTCGGAGATGGCCCGCTCGAGGCGTATCGTCGAGTCGAGATGGCCGAAGGTGGTCGCCGGGGCCGGATCTGTGTAGTCGTCAGCCGGCACGTAGACCGCTTGCAGCGACGTGATCGAGCCCTTCTTGGTCGAGGTGATGCGCTCCTGCAGGGCGGCCATCTCGGTGGCCAGGTTCGGCTGGTAGCCCACCGCCGAGGGCATTCGACCAAGCAGGGCCGAGACTTCCGATCCAGCCTGGGTGAAGCGGAAGATGTTGTCGATGAAGAGGAGGATGTCGCGGCCCTCCTGGTCGCGGAAGTACTCGGCCATGGTCAGCGCGGTCAGTCCGACCCGCTGGCGGGCGCCCGGTGGCTCGTTCATCTGGCCGAAGACGAACGCGGTCTTCTCGATGACCCGCGACTCGGTCATCTCGCGAATCAGGTCGCTGCCCTCGCGCGACCGCTCACCCACGCCTGCGAAGACGGAGTAGCCCGCATGCTCGGAGGCGACGTTGCGGATGAGCTCCTGGATGATGACCGTCTTGCCGACACCCGCGCCGCCGAAGACGCCGATCTTGCCCCCTTTTGCGAACGGGCAGACGAGGTCGATGACCTTGATGCCGGTTTCGAAGATCTCGGTCTCGGTGGTCTGCTCGTCGAACGCCGGAGCCGGGCGGTGGATCGGCAGCCGCTCGGATTCGCCAACGGGTCCCTTCTCGTCGATGGTCTCGCCCAGGACATTGAACACCCGGCCAAGGGTCCCCCGGCCGACGGGAACGGTGATGGGGCTCCCGGTGTCCACGGCCTCCACTCCCCGTGCCAGACCGTCTGTCGTGGTCATGGCAACGCTGCGGACCCAGTTGTTGCCTAGGTGCTGCTGGACCTCGCAGACGATCTTCACGCCGTCCCCTCGCGTGATCTCGACGGCGTTGTAGATCGCGGGCAGCAGGCCGGCGGGGAACTCGATGTCGACGACCGGGCCGGTGATCTGGATCACGCGGCCGATGGCCTTGCGGCCTTTCGCGGCGGCTGCGGCGGTCGCCATGGTCGTGTCGTGGCCTCCTGGGTTCGCCTAGCGCGCCCGCGCGCCGGACGCGATCTCGATCAGCTCACTGGTGATGTTGGCCTGGCGGGCCTTGTTGTAGCTCAGCGTCAGGTCGTCCATCAGCTCGTCTGCGTTCTCCGTGGCGTTCTTCATCGCGACCATCTGGCTGGAGAAGAAGCTGGCGCAGCTCTCCAGCGCCGTCTGGTAGAGCCTCGTTCCAAGGTAGCGAGGAAGAAGCTGGCGCAGGACTTCCGCAGGCGCGGGCTCGAAGATGAACTGCGCACCGGGGATGCCGCGCGTGTCCTCGCTCGGCCTGATCGGCAGGAGCTGGACCATGTCCGCGCGCGGAACCAGGATCGAGACGAACCGCGTGAAGATGACGTCGACCTGATTGTACGTGCCGGCCTCGTACTCGTCGGAGATGAGTCGAGCCAGCGGCAGGACGTCGTCGAACGAGGCGCGGTCGCCGAAGCCCGGGAAGTGGGCCACGATCGGGACGCGGGCGCGGCGCATCGCATCGCGACCCTTCCGACCGACACTGACCACTTCCAGCTCCCCGGGATGCTCCACGATCTCGTTGGCCGCGAAACGAACGACGTTGGTGTTGAACGGTCCGGCCAGGCCGCGGTCGCTCGTGACAAGGACGATGAGGCGCTTGCCTTCTTCACGCCGGCTCAGGAGCGGATGCTCGTCGCCGCTCAGAACGGCGGCCAGGTCGGCCAGGATCTCGTCGATCAGCTCCGAGTAGGGTCGCGCGGCAAGCGTCGACTCCTGAGCGCGGCGGAGCTTGGACGCTGCCACGAACTGCATCGCCCGGGTGATCTGCCTGATGTTCCGCGAGGCGGAGATCCGCCTTCGGATGTCCCGCTGACTCGGCACGCTAGATCTGTTCGCTCCCTATCGATCGGTTGGTCCGAAAGCGCCGCCTCGCGCTAGGCGAGGAAGGTCTTGCGGAAGTCGTTGGCCGCCGCCTCCAGGGCCGCAGCGGTCTCCTTGTCGAGATCCTTGGTCGTGGCGATCTTGCGCATGACCTCCGCATGCTCCATTTCGAGGAAACTCGTGAACTGCGTCTCGAAATCGCGGACGCGCGGCGTCGGGATATCGTCAAGAAGGCCCATGGTGGCAACGTAGAGGATCGCCACCTGACGCTCCAACGGAACCGGCTGGTACTGCGGCTGCTTGATGACCTCGGATAGCTTCTCGCCGCGCGTCAGCTGGTCGCGGGTGGCCCTGTCCAGATCAGATGCGAACTGGGCGAAAGCCGCAAGAGAGCGGTATTGGGCCAGCTCCAGCTTGAGTGGCGCAGCCACCTTCTTCATTGCATTGGTCTGGGCCGCGGAGCCGACGCGCGACACCGAGACCCCGATGTTGAGGGCAGGCCTCTGACCGGAGTTGAAGAGATCCGTCTCGAGGAAGATCTGTCCGTCCGTGATCGAGATCACGTTGGTCGGGATGTAGGCCGAGATGTCGCCCGCCTGAGTCTCGATCAGCGGCAGGGCCGTGAGCGAGCCTCCGCCGTTCGCCTCGCTCAGGCGAGCTGCTCGTTCGAGCAATCGGCTGTGAAGGTAGAAGACGTCGCCGGGATACGCCTCACGGCCCGGCGGCCGGCGCAGCAGGAGCGACATCTCGCGGTAAGCCCAGGCGTGCTTGGAGAGGTCGTCGTAGACGCACAGCGAGTCCTTGACCAGCTGGCCGTCGATCTGGACGCCGTTCTCCATGACCTCCTCGCCCATGGCGCAGCCCGCGTACGGGGCGATGAACTGGAGGGCGGCCGACTCCTCGGCACCGGCTACGACGACGATCGTGTGGTCCATGGCCCCGTGCTGCTCGAGCACGGCTACGACCTTGGCGACGGTTGAGAGCTTCTGGCCAATGGCCACATAGATGCAGACGAGACCCTTGCCCTTCTGGTTGATGATCGTGTCGACGGCGAGGGCGCTCTTCCCGGTCTGGCGGTCGCCGATGATCAGCTCGCGCTGGCCGCGGCCGATGGGGATCAGGGCGTCGATGGCCTTGATTCCAGTCTGGACCGGCGAGTCGACCGCCTGGCGGGTGATGACGCCCGGGGCGATACGCTCAACGGGGCGGGTCGACGCGTGGGTGATCGGGCCCTTGTCATCCAGCGGGCGGCCGAGCGGGTCGACGACCCGGCCCAGGAGGGCGGCGCCGACCGGCACCTCTACCACGCGACCCGTGGTCTTGACAGTGTCGCCCTGCTTGATGTGGGTTGGGTCGCCCAGAATGACCGCGCCGACGGTCTCCTCCTCCAGGTTCAGGGCCATGCCCATGACGTCGCCGGGGAACTCGAGCAGCTCGGAAGAGAGCGCACCGGACAGGCCGTAGATCTGGGCGATGCCGTCGCCGACTTCGACCACCGTCCCGATGCTGCGGGACTCCGCGCCTTCATCGAAACGTTCGATCCTATCCTTGATGATGCTGACGATCTCGTCTGAGCGACTGGCCATTCCTTCTCCGTTGGGCCGCAGGTCTTGCCGCAATCACGGCGCCTGCCGTTAGCTCGTTCCCTGGACCAGCTCCTTGCGCAGCCGCGCGAGGCGGGTGCTCACGCTGGCATCTATCTGCCAGTCGCCGATCCTGACGCAAAGTCCGCCCATCAACGTCGGATCGGTCGTGACGTCTAGCTCGACCTTTGCACCGGCCCGCTGCTCCACGCGGGCCCGAACCGCCGCCAGATCCTTGTCTCCGAGCGGCTTCGGCGTGGTGACGGTCGCCGCGACGATGCCGCGGGACCGACGCACGAGCTCATCGAACTCGGCACTGACCTGGGGCAGCAGCGCGAACCGGCCGCGCTGCGCCAGGACGAGGGCCAGGTTCAGCGCCGTGCGCGAGACGTGGGAGCCAAGCAGGGCCTCCACGGCCTCGCGACGATGAACGAAGGCCACGCCTGGATTGTCTACGGCACGGGCAACGCGCTCGTTCTGAGCCAGTTCGCCGGCCACCCTCAGATCCTTCCGCCACGCGTCGACGGTCCCGTCGCGCTCGGCCAGCTCGAAAGCCGCCTCCGCATAGCGTCGGCCGGCTGCCAGACGGGGCATCAGTTGGCCCGCCTCGGATCGGTGGGGCCCTCGTCACGCAGGAACTCCTCGACCAGCCGCCGCTGGCGTGGAGCGGTCATCGTCTCGCCCACCACCTTGCCGGCGGCGGCGAGGGCCAGGTCGGCGACCTGGCCTCGCAGCTCTGCCAGAGTGCGGTCCCGTTCCGCCGCGATGTCTGCCACCGCCTTCTCACGCATCTTCTCCAGCTCCGCGCGGGTGGCCGCGATGTCCGCCTGGCGAAGATCCTCGGCGGCTCGCTGAGCCCGGGCGACCAGCTCCGCAGCCTCTCGCCGAGCTTCGCGGATGAGGCGCTCGTGCTCCGCCATCCCGGCCTCGCGGTCCTGGCGGGCCTGCTCCGCGTCCGCCAGGCCCTGGTCGATGCGAGCCTTGCGATCGGCCAGGATCTTGGCGATGGGGTCGAAGGCGAATCGCCAGATCAGCGCCAGGAAGACGATGAAGTTGAGGGCGGCGACGATCACCCAGAAGATGTTGATCGAGAGGCCCGACGCCTCAGACGCGGGCGCTGCCGCTGCAATGGCCGCCAGGGGGTTCACGGTGCGTTCCGTCGGGTCCGGCTTATTTGATGAAGAGCGCCAGCAGGGCGACGACGATCGCCAGCACGCCGAGGCCTTCGGCGAAGCCGGCCAGGATGACCGCCAGGCCGCGGATCTGGCCTGCCGCGTCCGGGTTCCGTCCGATGGCGTTGCTGGACATGCCGGCCAGGATGCCGATGCCGATGCCGGGCCCGATGACGGCCAGGGCCGCGATGCCGGCTCCGATGTGCTCCATGAGTTGAACCTCCTCTACTCGACCCGCGGCCGGGTAGTCGCGCTGGTAGGCGGTCAGGCCGCCACGGGCTGATGGTTGCCGGCGCCGCCGGGCGCCGTATGATCCGCCGAGACGCCACCCGCGGCGGCAGGATGGCGCTCTTCGGATCCATGGCCCTCGATGGCGATCAGAATGAACATCAGGGTCAGGACCGAGAAGATGAGGGCCTGGATCACGTTGAGCAGCGCCTCTAGCCCCAGGAGGAAGACCGGCAGTAGCGCCAGGGTCAGGGCCGAGACCACCGCCAGGGCCACCTCGCCGCCGTAGATGTTGCCGAAGAGTCGCATCGAGAGCGTAACCGGCTTCACGAACTCGAGGAAGAGCTCGATGATCCCGACGTACATGGCCAGCAGGCCGGCCCCGAGGCCTTTGCGGAACTCGCCGATCGGGAAGAACTTGCCGAGGTAGCCGCGCACGCCGAGGCGCCGGAATCCCTCGCCCTGGAACAGGACGAACGATGTCAGAGCGAGGCCGATGGTGACGTTCACATCGCTGGTCGGCGCGCGGAGCTGCTCGATCTTGCCGACCGGCGGCACCAGGCCGCTCCAGTTCGAGAACAGGATGAACAGGAAGAAGGCGGCGAAGATCGGATAGTAGCGTCTGGCCCGCTCGCCCCCGATTCCGACGGCGAAATCGGAGCCGAACTCGTAGGCCCACTCGACGGCGTTCTGCACCCGGCCGGGCGTCTGCCTCATCCGTCGCGTGGCCAGAAAGGCCAGAAGCAGGATAAAGGCCATCACGATCCACATGGTCAGGATCGTGGAGCTGATGCTCGGGTGGAAGTAGATCAGCGGCGCCGTGGCCGGAGCGGTGGCCGGCGCAAGATCCAGCACCACTGGCGGTGGCGGAAACTCGATCACGCTGTTGATGAAGCACGCGGGGTAGTCGCAAGCCTGGCCAGGCTGGCCGCCCTTGGGGAAAGGCGGCACGAGGATGGCCGCGAGGAGGTCGAGGGCGACGACGGCCGCACATAGAAGCAGGAAGGCCTTGACGCCGAAGCGTTTCCTGGGCGGAGTCGCCGAGGCGACCGGCTCCTCTTCTTCTACCCTGGTCGCGGGCGCGCCGCCGGGATCGGTTGTCACAATCGCTCCGCTAGACGGCGGCCCTCGAGAGGTGCCGCGTCATCGTTTGTCATCCTCGTCCAGCCGGGCCAGGAACCGGGCGATCAATCGCCAGCAGCCAATCGCGCCGCCGACGGTTCCGATCGCAAATCCAACCAGAACGAAGATCGGGATGGTTCCCAGGCGCTGGTCCAGCCAGTAGCCGCCGAGAACGCCCGCCAGAACGGCCACGAGCAGGACGAACCCGATTTCGGAGAAGAGAGCGATGTAGGCGGACGTTTTGCCGAGGTCGTTCATCGTCTTCCTGGCAGGGCGCCGTGAGTGTAGCAGTGGCCCTACTCGAATGCTCAAACCCCCCTGAGCCACCCCGGGAGGAGCCGGAGAGCCGTCGCACCGCGGGCTATCGGACGCCCGGTCCGGTTGGATCGTCGATCGCCGTGCCGGGCGTGGTCGCAAGAAGCGGATTGGCCGATGTCTCTGTCTCGGCCGCCGGCTCCGGTGGCGCCTCCGGCTGCGCCAGCGGCGGATCGTAGGAGTCGCGATCGAGATCCTCGCCGACCACGTTGCCGCCGCCGCCCAGCTTGGCGATCAGGAACAGGACGAGGCCGAATACCAGGGCCAGTCCCATGAGCGCGTACAACTGGCCCTTTGTTCCGGCGAGTCCCAGGGAGAGCAGGGCCAGCAGGATACAGACCCCGTAGATGACCAGCACGGTGTTCCGGTGCGACAGGCCCAGGTCAAGCAGGCGGTGATGGATGTGGCCGCGGTCCGGGGTGAACGGCGATCTGCCGGCGGCGAGGCGCCGCACGATGATCCAGAACGTGTCGATGATCGGCACGCCCAGCACGAGCGCAACCACGGCGATCTTCGCGGTGCCCAGGATCGAGAGCACGGCCAGGCAGTAGCCGACGAGCATGATGCCGCTGGTCCCGGTGAAGATCGACGCCGGATGGAAGTTCCAGCGCAGGAAGCCGGCCAGGGCGCCGGCGAGGATGAAGCAGAACATAGCTACGTACGGCTCGACCGGGTTCGAAGCTAGGCTGATCACGCCGAGGGTCAGGGCAGCGATCAGGGCGATGCCGGAGGAGAGCCCATCCAGGCCGTCGATGAAGTTGATGCTGTTGATCATGCCCACGATCCACAGCAGTGTCGCCACTACGGCCACGGCGCCCGAAATCTGGAGGGTCCCGCCGGGGCTTAGGGGATCGTTGACGCGGGCGACAACCACTCCAAGCGCGACGGCGAAGCCGGCCAGCAGGAACTGGCCCAGGAACTGCCAGCGGGCGCAGAGCTGGAACCAGTCGTCAAGGAAGCCGAGGCCAACCGCCAGCACCGCACCACCGAGCAGCGCCAGGATCTGGGGCCTCTTGACGATCTGCGGCGCTTCGACGAAGTGCATACCTATGACGCTGTTGGCGACAAGGAGAACGGCCGACACGACCACGAACCCCGCCAAGATGGCGATGCCGCCGCCCCGAGCTATGGCCTGCTTGTTCACCCGCCGAGCCTCGGGTCGATCGACGATTCCGAAGCGACGGGCAAAGTGCCCGACGATCGGCGTCGCCGCCAGGGTGATCGCTCCCGCCAGGAAGAACCCGAAGATCAAGGCCGGGAGTGCCTGGGCAGCTTTGTCGTTCAGGCTCATCGGGCAGTCTGGGCGCCCGATCGGTGGCCGGCCCGGGAGCCCGCGGGTGGGCAGGTTGCCGCCGGTCGCGTCGACATCGCAAGGACCTCCATCGCCGTCCGAGGCACGGCGCGGGTGGCTCGGGAGGCGCCGGGGTCAGGACCCGGAACGCGTGCCGTGGTCAGTCCTCCAAGAGTCCCGGAACCGGGAAGCGCGAGCAGAGGTCGTGCACCAGCGCCGCAAGCTTGGCCTGCTCCGAGGGGTCGTCGCGAGTGGCGATGGCCGTGACTATCATCTCGCCGATGGTCCGCATCTCGGGTTCGCGAAAGCCGCGGCTCGTCGTTGCCGGCGTGCCTATCCGGATGCCGGAGCCGACGGTGAGTGGATTCTTGTCGAACGGAATGGCGTTCCTGTTGACGGTGATGCCGATCTCGTCGAGGAGGCGCTCGGCCTCTTTGCCATTCACACCGAGAGGTGTGACATCGACCAGCATCAGGTGGTTGTCCGTGCCGCCCGAGACGACGCGGGCGCCCATGTCCGTGAGAGTGGCCGCCAGGAGCTTGGCGTTGACGATCGTCTGGCGCTGGTCGTCGCGGTACTCGTCGGTGGCCGCGAGCTTGAGGGCCACCGCCTTGGCGGCGATGACGTGCATCAGCGGGCCACCCTGAACGCCGGGGAAGACGCTCCTGTCGACGGCCTTGCCCAGGTCCTCACGGCAGAAGATCAAGCCGCCGCGCGGGCCACGCAGGGTCTTGTGCGTGGTGGTCGTGACGATGTCGGCATGGCCGAACGGCGTGGGATGGAGCCCGGCCGCCACGAGCCCGGCGATGTGGGCCATGTCGACCATGAGCAGCGCATCGTTGGCGTGGGCGATCCGGCCGAACCGCTCGAAGTCGATCGTGCGGGGGTAGGCGCTGGCGCCCGCGACGATGAGCTTCGGCCGAACCTCGGCCGCCTGCTTCTCGAGGGCGTCGTAGTCGATCTGCTCGGTCTCCGGATCGACGCCGTAGGCGTGAACCTCGAACCATTTGCCGCTGAAGTTGGCGGGCGAGCCATGGGTCAGGTGGCCGCCGTGGGCCAGGTTCATGCCCAGGATCCTGTCGCCGATCTCCAGAACGCTCAGGTAGGCCGCCATGTTGGCCTGGGCGCCCGAATGAGGCTGGACGTTGACGTGCTCGGCGCCGGGGAAGAGAGCCAGCGCGCGATCCTGGGCCAGGCGCTCCGCGACGTCCACGAACTCGCAGCCGCCGTAATGGCGCTTGCCGGGCAGGCCCTCGGCGTACTTGTTGGTGAGAGGCGAACCCTGCGCCTCCATCACCGCCGCAAAGGTGTAGTTCTCACTGGCGATCAGCTCGATCTTCCAGCGCTGGCGATCGGCCTCGCCGCGAATGGCCGCCCACAGCTCGGGGTCGACGTCGGCCAGCCGGGCCCAGGCGATCCCCTCTCGACGCGCGATCGTCATGCCGACTCCTTGCCCGGCCGGCGCAGAGGCGGCGCCACACCGTCCTTCTCGACGTGCGCAGAGCCGGGTCGAGCCTATTGTCGCCGATGCCCAGCGCCGCCGTCAGATCGTCCGCGCCCCCCGGCCTCGCCAAAGAGCAGCGGCGCCCTGGTGGGCGCTGCTTGCGAGATTCGGCAGGAGTGGCCGTCCTAGCGGCGGACGAGTCCGTAGCGGCGGATCGTCACGAAGGCCGCGGCTGAGCGCGCGGTAGCCCGCGCCTCAGAGCTCGTGTGCTAGCCCGGTCTGGTTCAGGAGCGCGGCGAGGGCGGCCGGCGGGATAGCTCCTGCCCGCACGAGACACGGCAGCTCGCCCGAGCAGTCCACGACGGTGGACGGGACGCCGCCTCGCGCCGGTCCGCCGTCGAGGATCAGGTCGATGCGCGAGCCAAGCTGGGCCAGGACCTCGGCGGCGTCACGCGCGTCCGGTCGGCCGGACAGGTTGGCCGAGGTAACTGGCAGGGGTCCGAGGGAGCGGGCCAGGGCGCGCGGGCAGTCGTGGTTCGGAAGGCGGACGCCGATCGTCGCGGCACCACCGGTCAGGGCCGCGGGAAGCCGAGCTCCGGGCGCCTGCGCCAGCACGAGCGTCAGACCCCCGGGCCAGAAGCGCTCCGCCAGCGCTCGGGCCGCGGGCGTCAGGACGCCCACGCCCGCGGCCTGATCGAGATCCGCCACCAGCAGCACGATCGCCCGATCGAGCGGTCGATCCTTCGCCTCGAAGAGCCGCGGCAGACCATCGTCCGCGTCGAGAGCGACGCCCACGCCGTACACCGTGTCCGTCGGCATGGCAACGAGCACGCCCGCCCGAAGAGCGGCCACTGCCGCCGCGCGTCCTGAGGCGTCGTCGAGGAGCAGACGGGCCGTCATCGCCGCTCGACCTGCACTCCGGCGGAAGCGCCGGAGACCGGCGCCCGCCACCCGTCCAGGGCGATGCGCTCGATCATCTGCGCGGCCCCCTCCTGGCCCACCGGCGGAGCCACGAACCGCGCAGCGGCCTGAACGGCGGCGGGTGCGCTCGGCATCGCCACGCCGTGGCCGACCTCCGCGATCATTTCCAGGTCGTTGTACTGGTCACCGATGGCGAGGCACTGCTCGAGGGGTACTCGCAGGCGCCGAGCCAGCCAGCGGATCGCCATCCCCTTCGAGACGTCGGGCGCCAGGAACTCCAGGAAGCGCGGGTGGCTGAGCGTGACCTCGGCCCGACCGGCAAAGTGGGCTCGGCCCTCATCGAGCACCTCCAGCGAATGCTCGCCCTCGCCGATCGCCACCACCTTGGTCACCGGACCGAGAGCCCGGGCGGCGATGTGGGGGACGGTCCGCAACCTGTCGCCGACAAAGAGCCGGTACTCCTCCAGACGGGATTCGTCGGAGGCCACGATCATCCACTCCAGGTAGTTGAAGTGGGGAATCAGGTCCCGCTCCTGGCACCACCGTACTATCTCGACCGTGACGGCAGGCGTCAGCGGCCGGTGGTACAAAAGCCGGCCCGGGCGCTTCGAGCCCGGCTTCGACATGGCCCGGATGAGGGCGCCCTGCTGGGCGACGAGCGGCCCGGTCAGGCCGAGTGCCTCGGCGAATGGCATCGCGCTGGTGGCCATGCGGCCGGTCACGAGAGAGATGGCGATCCCCCGCCGGGACGCCTCGCCGACGGCGGCCAGGGTGCGCTCGCCGATGACCAGGTCGTCGCCCACGAGCGTGCCGTCGATGTCCAGGGCGATGAGGCGAATCGGGAGAGCCGGCTTCACCATCAGCGAACTCGCGGGCCGGTCGAGCGCTCGACGTGCGCCAGACGAGGCTCGCCCGAGAGGTCCGGCTGGATCCGACACGACCACGAGTCTGGGAGCGCGGCCACCGCCTCCCCGAGTGCCGGCCCCTGGTCGAAGCCGATCTCGAGGAGCGCCACGCCGCTGGGAGCCAGGGCCGAGGGCAGCGCCCGGAGCAGCCGCCGCATGACCGCCTGCCCGTCGGGCCCGCCATCGAGCGCCAGACGCGGCTCGAAGGACGCGGCCACCGGCAGCCGATCGACCTGCGCGGAAGGGATGTAGGGCAGGTTCGCCAGGATCAGGTCGAAGGGAGCTTCGGCCGCCGGCAGCAGGTCGGCCTCGGCGAAGACGATCGCGTCGGCCACGGCATGCCCGACCGCGTTCTCCCGAGCCAGGCCCAGGGCATCGGGCGAGCAGTCCACGGCCAGGATGGAGACCTCGGGCAGCATCCGCCGCCGCCGCAGCAGAGTCGCCAGCGCGACCGCGATCGCGCCTGAACCGGTACCGACGTCGACGACGCGTAGCTGCGGAGTGCCCGCCGGCCGTGGCTCCGACGTCAATCGCCAGGCGATCTCACGCTCCGCCTCCGAGACCAGCAGCTCCGTCTCCGGCCGGGGAATGAGCGCTCGCCGGTCCACGGCAAATGCCAGGCCATGGAACTCCTTGAGGCCGCGAATATAGGCCACCGGCTCCCCGGCTTCGCGTCGGACGATCCCCTGCTCGTAGGCGGCCGCGGCATCCGCCCCCACCGGAGCCTCGGGATGGGCCAGAACCGAGGTCCGCTCCGCGCCGATGGCCCAGCCGAGCAGCAGCTCGGCATCGAGACGGGCGCTCTCCGATCCGGCAGCGCGAAGTCGTGCCGTGCCCGTCGCCAGGAGATCGCCGATCGTCGCCACGCCGATGCCCTCGACTACCGCCGCACCCGGAACGCACCCGGCCCCGTCACCGCTCCGAGCCCTCTGCGAGCAGCCGCAGCTGCTCGGCCTGGTACGTGGAGCTGAGCGCGTCGATCAGCTTCTCGATGTCGCCGTCCATGACGCCGGGCAGGTTGTGCAGGTCGAGGCCGATTCGATGGTCGGTCAGCCGGTCCTGGGGGAAGTTGTAGGTTCGGATCTTTTCGGATCGGTCGCCTGAGCCGACCATGCTCCTTCGCAGAGCCGACTCGACCTCCGCGGCCTTGGCCCGCCGCCGATCGAGGAGGCGGCTGCGCAGGACGGCCATAGCCTTGGCCTTGTTCTTGATCTGGCTCTTCTCGTCCTGGATGGCGACGACGATCCCACTGGGCATGTGGGTGATGCGCACGGCCGAGTCGGTGGTGTTGACCGACTGCCCGCCGTGACCGGTGGAGCGGTAGACGTCGACTCGAATGTCCCTCTCGTCGATCTCGACGTCGACCTCTTCGGCTTCCGGCATGACGGCCACGGTCGCGGTGGAGGTGTGGATCCGACCACCCGACTCGGTGACGGGGATGCGCTGGACTCGGTGGACGCCTGCCTCGAACTTGAGACGGCTGAAGGCACGGCCGCCCGAAATCTCCACGATGGCCTCGT
>Ga0187886_1000469_pt1 | contig 48004 bp, 35 predicted proteins | sample June2016WEW_20_1_FD_133001 | JGI IMG/M metagenome (GOLD analysis project Ga0187886, IMG submission 133001) | Peatland microbial communities from SPRUCE experiment site at the Marcell Experimental Forest, Minnesota, USA - June2016WEW_20_150 | ecosystem: Environmental > Terrestrial > Soil >... | reverse complement strand
GGGGTGAGCGGATCGACCGCCGTTCGACGGCGGCCGGGGCCCCGGGCTTTACCCGGGGGTCCACTTCCGCCGTACTCGCCCGTGGATATAAGCCACGGGCGAGTGGCGAGCCGAAGGCTCGTCCCTTGACTTGTTTTCAATCGGAGACGATTCTCCTCTCGTCAAGGTCAAAGCAATCTTTGGAATGAAACGGAAGCCGGGTAGCCCTCAAAGCGCAACGACTTCCTGCAGGACGTATTGGCCCTTCTCATCCATTTTCACGCGGGCCGCGGGGATGTCCGGATCGTGTTCGAAGACAACGATCCAATGATGGGCGACCGCCCGGCTCAAAAAATCCTCTTTCTCCTCGAGCAGCGTCCCGGCCGAGATATCGTAACCCATCGAAAACGGGAGCGGGAGATGATGAGAGGTCGGGACAAGATCGGCGGGAAAGACGATGGACTCGGCGCCGTTTTTAACTTCAAGCCATTGATGGCCGCGGGTATGACCGTTGACTTGATGCACCCAAATACCGGGCTCAATCTCCTGGGAGCCGTGCGTCAATACGAGTTTGGCCCGTTCTAGGACCAAAACATTCTCCTCCAAATAACTGGCGCGCTCGCGCGGGTTGGGATTTTTGGCGTTTTCATAATTATCGGTTTGGAGATAAATCCGGGCTCGAGGATAACAGAGCTCCAGGTCCGTCAGGCTTCCCGGTTGATATCGAGAAATCCCGCCCGCATGATCAAAATGAAGGTGGGTCAAAACAATATCCGTGACGGCCTCGGAATCGAAACCGGTTTCCCGATCGGAGAAATTTTGGAAGGCGTATATCCGGCGGAGTTTATCCGGCCATTTATCGCCGTTGCCGACATCGGCCATGAATAGTCTCTCGCCGGTATCAATGAGCAGCGACCGGGTGGCGAGCCGGATGCGGTTTTCATCATCCGGGGGAATCCGGCGCGACCAGATGTTTTTGGGAACCGTCCCGAACATCGCCCCCCCGTCCAGTCGGAAGAAGCCGTGGTTATAAACGGAAATCTTGAATCGGCCGAAGGTCATCAACTGTTTTTTTCTCCGTTTTCTCTCACGGGATTTTAGCACATCTTCGGTGCCCGGTCGAGGCTGCCGATGAAGACCGTCGCCCTATGGAAAAGAACCGATCTCGGTCATGGGCTTGCATGTTGATAGGAAATTCTGTATTTTCTATTTGTTATTCGATGAATTCAACCCATATTAAAATCTCAGGAGGATGAGGATGGCTTATCAACCCCCGGTCATCCAACTCAGTCAGTTGGCGGATGTCATCGCCAAGGAATTCAGGCATAAAGACATGATCACCTGTTATGTCGGATCCAATGCCGCGACGCCGACGGCTTCGCTGGAATCCCTGACGGCCGCCATCAAGGCCGGAAGCCCCAGATTGCCTTTCATCAGGATGGTCCATCTCCTGCTCCAGGGGCCCGTGCCTTACGTGGAAAAAGGACTCCAGGATCGCATTATGACCTATTCCATTTTTTCCACGGGCGACGTGCGCAAAGCTGCCAACGAGGGACGGGCTTTTTATTTGCCGTGCACGCTGTCCAATCTTGACAGTCTGATCGGCAAAGATCGGGAGTATGAGCCGGACATTGTCCTCTTCAAAGTCCGTCCCCATGAAATCACGAAGGAATTCAGTCTGGGATTGTCCGTTGAGGCCCTGCATACGGCCATCGATCAGGCCAAATGCGTTATTGCTGAGCTGGATTTCAGCATGCCTTTCACTCAAGGTCAAAGCATCGTCGGCCCCCAATCCATTGATTACCTCATTGACGACGACGACGTGAAATGCGTCTACGTGACCCCCGGACCTGATTTTGACAACCTTTCTCCTGAAGAGCGTCGAATCGGCGAATTGATCACGGAACATTTTATTCGCGATGGAGTGACTTTGCAGGTAGGCATCGGGCAAATCCCGGACGCCGTGGTGGGGACCATCAAAGGGGCGAATTATAAAGACCTCGGCATCCAGACGGAGCTTTATGGGGATGGTCTGATGCATCTGCAGAAGGCCGACATCGTGACGAATCGAAAGAAAAAGCAAGATATGGGATACAGCACAACCTCCCTCATCATGGGCTCGACGGAACTGTATGAATTCGTGCATATGCGCGCGGGAATCCAGATGCGTCCCTGCACCGTCACCAACTCGGCCGAAGTCATCCGGAGGAACAGTCCCTTCGTCTCCATCAATACGGCCATGGGAGTCGATCTCTTCGGCAATGTCTGGGCCGATTATATTGATGCTCGTCGATATTACAGCGGCGTCGGCGGTCAGCCGGATTTTGTCCGCGCCCTGAATAATCCCGCCTACGGCGTCCCCATCATCGCCTTTCGAAGCCTGACCGATAGAGGTCATTCCAAAATCGTCAGGGTCCATCCTCCCGGCGTGAGTTTAACGGCCTCCGCCTATGATGGAGTGGTCATTGTGAGTGAATACGGTATTGCCGACCTTCGGGGACTCACCGCCGGTGAGAAAGCGCTTGCCATCGCCAGCATTGCCCATCCCCGGTATCGCGATCGGTACCTTAAGGCCATCTATGACGACTCTCTGTTTACGAAGCCCATCGGTTCTTGCTTGGGCCAAACGCCGCGGGGAGTAATCATGTACAAAGGAAACATCAAGCTGGACGCCTAGTCTTCACCGGCCTCATTTCCATTCGGCGGGAGCGGCCGGCTCTATCTCAAAAAGATCCTCTCCGGGTCCACTTCCTCACGGAGGATGCGCAATTCTTTCCGGGTCGGCGGCGCTGTCTCAACGGCGTCCTTGATATCCAGGTTGAAACCGGTCGCCTCGGCGACGGCCTGAGGAGTCACGCCCGGGTGGAAACCGGCCAGATAGATGGCTTTCGTATCCGGACGGAAGCGCATCACGCCCAAGGTGGTGACCACGACGCTCGGCCCGCCTCGGACAAGGCCGGACATTAGCCGGCTGTTCCCGCCTTCAAGCCATCCGGGGCTGGTGATGTAATCCACTTTCTCCGGGAAGCGGCGTTTTTCGTGTTTGGCAATGACGATGGTTCTCTGGGCGAGGCAGGCGATGTCACAAGCGCCGCCGCTTCCGGAGAACCGCACGGCCGGATGGCGATGGTCGGATCCAATCGAAGTGCTGTTGATGTTTCCGAAGCGATCCACTTGAGCCCCGCTTAAAAAGCCGACGTCGACCCGTCCTGCCTGCAGGACGTAGGTGAAGACCTCGAGGAGTCCGGCGGCGGTGGCCGCCCCGCGCATCACGCGCGGATCCCCGACCGACATCGGAACGTGGGCGAGTCGGCTGGCCATCGTCCCTGCTTCAAAGATGATAATGCCATGGGGAGCGTGGGTGCGCTGGGCCAGCATCACGCCGAGCATGGGCAACCCGGTGCCGGCGAAAACCACCTCGCCATCCGTGATCTCGCGGGCGGCCACGACCGCCATCAGTTCCGTCAAGGTATATTCAGGGATGGCCATGGCTACAATCTCCTCCGCTTCAGGTTCGGGCTATAACCATAGGCCGGCGACGCTTTCAGTGTTTCCAACCGCTCTTGGCCGCCAACCGCTTCCAGGTACTCCTCGTGATTTTTGACACCGTTCACATACTTTTCCAGGTAACCCTGGAAAGCTGCGTCATCGCGTCCGCCTTCATGGTACTCTTTCAATTGGAGCGGGTCATAATCATAATAGTTGTACACGGCATAAGGATGGGCCCCGAAGGGAACATGGCAGACATGTTTCACGGCGAAGAAGGGGATCGGGTTGCGTTCCGGTTCGCGGCGCAGCGCGTCCTCATCAACGATCTCCTCGGCGGTCACGATCACGGTATCGGCGCATAGGGCCTGCTGAATATCGGCGAAAGACTGACCCTCGATCCGCACCATGCCGTTGGCCGCCGCTTTCTGGACATGCAGCACGGCGAAATCGGTATGGATCGCCGGAACCAACACGACCTGCTCCCGAGGATCGAAGGGCGAGGCCATCACATGCAGTTTTTTTGTCGAGGTGCGCGGATCGGCTTTCCTCCGCTCAGGCCCAAGGGCCTCTTTGCCCAGCACGTCGCTGCCGAGCAGGCTGCGAACGGGCATAAAGGGAATTCCCATGGCGCCGGCGGTGAAGCGGGCCACCATCGTGAAGTTGCTGTAATCCTCCCACTCGATTTCGCCCCGTTCCACGGCCTGCCTCCAGCGTGGCCCGACCGTGTTGAAAGCCTCATCCGCTTCGTAGGCGAGTTCGACCCGCTTCACGCAACCCGCCCCGATGAGAATATCCCAATCCCCGCCGGGTGAATGTCCAAACAGATAGAGACGGCGTCTTTTCAAGCGGATCAGTTCATAGACAAAGGCCATGGGATGGCGCTGGGTCGTGAAACCGCCGAAGGAAATCGTTGCCCCATGGGGAACCAAAGCGGCCGCGGCCTGAAGGTCAATCATTTTTCCGGTCATGAAACCACTCCTCGACCAAATCCGCACGGTTGATAATACGCGAATCATGCCGCCTGAGATGCAGCAAAACCATATCCGTTCTCCCTCTCCGATCCCGCTTATCGCCATAATCTATATCAACTTCACCCTGAAATCAATCCGATGAAAGCTGGGATTTTCCCCCGGGGAGCCTTTCCGGAGAAAACTTGACTTCAGGTTCAAGTTATGGAAGGATATTTTCTTAATTTGATATTCAAAGAAGATTCTTTTTATCCGCTGGTTGACGCCCTCAAAATTTGTCTGCGCGAAAATCCGTTTCGTCCGCGAAAGGAGGCCTAATCAATGGCTGGAATCATCGGCTACGGGGCTTACATCCCGCGAAACCGGATCAAAGTCGAGGAGATCGCCAAAGTCTGGGGGGCGGATGCGCCGAGCTATAAAAAGGGGCTCATGCTCGAAGAGAAATCCGTGCCCTCTCCCGATCAGGATACGATCACCATGGCGGTGGAGGCTTCGAAGCGCGCCTTGAAAAGGGCGGGTATCAACCCCAAGGAGATCGGCGCCGTTTATGTCGGCTCGGAATCCCATCCCTATGCCGTGAAACCGAGCGGTACGGTGCTCGCGGAAGCGCTCAACGCCACACCCGAAGTCCACACGGCGGACTTCGAATTCGCCTGCAAGGCCGGGACCGAGGCGATGTTCGTGGCCCTGAACCTGGTTCAAGCGGGCGCAGTCAGATTCGGCCTGGCCGTCGGAGCCGACACGTCGCAGGGCGCACCCGGCGACGCGCTCGAATATTCGGCCGCGGCCGGCGCCGCCGCTTTCATTTTCGGCAAGGACCCCATCGTCGCCGAGGCGCTCGATACTTTTTCCTTCACTACGGACACACCGGATTTCTGGCGCCGCGAGTACCAGTATTATCCGCAACACGGCGGCCGGTTCACGGGCGACCCCGCCTACTTCAAGCACATCAGGGGCGCGGCCGAGGGCATCATGGCCAAAGCCAAGATGAAGCCTTCCGATTTCCAATACGTGATTTTCCACCAGCCCAACGGCAAATTTCCGTTCCGGGTGGGGGAAATGCTGGGATTTGAAAAAAAACAGATCGAGCCGGGCTGGCTGGTTTCCAAATTGGGGAATACGTACTCCGGATCATCCCCGCTCGGCCTGACAGCGACGCTGGATGTCTCCAAACCCGGAGACATGATCCTGCTCGTCTCCTACGGGTCGGGAGCCGGAAGCGATGCCTTTATCTTCAGGGTGACGAAGCGGATTGATGAAGTGAGAAATTTGGCTCCCACGACAAGACACCTTCTGGACACCGGAAAGATTTACCTGGAGTATGGCGTTTATGCCAAATACCGCCGTAAAATCCGGAAGGCAGAATAGGAGGCGGCGATGAGAGACGTTGCTGTCATCGGTATCGGCATGACCAAATGGGGCGAGCTCTGGGAGAAATCCCTGAGGGATATCTTTGTGGAGACGGCCCTCCTGGCGATCGAAGACGCCGGCGTGGACCGGATTGACTCGATGTATGTCGGCTGCATGTCTTCGGGTCTTTTCATCGGCCAGGAGCATTTGGCATCCCTCTTGCCCGACTATCTCGGCAGGACTCCCGTTCCGACGGTGCGAGTGGAGTCCGCCTGCTCGTCGGGAGGTCTGGCCCTCCGGCAGGGATTCATCGATGTAGCCTCGGGGATGAGCGATATCGTGCTCGTCGGCGGCGTCGAAAAGATGACCGACGTCAACGGTCACGAAGCCACCTACGCCCTGGGCACGGCGGCCGACCAGGAATATGAAGGCTTTCACGGTCTGACGTTTCCGGGGCTCTATGCCATGATGGCCCATGCCCACATGGCGAAATACGGCACGACGCGGGAGCAGTTGGCCATGGTGGCCGTCAAGAACCACGACAACGGCTCGAAGAACCCTCTGGCCCAATTCCCTTTTAAAATCACCGTGGAAGGAGTTTTGTGCTCCGTTCTCGTCGCCGACCCGCTGCGGATCCTGGATTGCTCTCCCATCACGGACGGAGCGGCGGCCGTCATCCTCTGCCCCTCGGACCTGGCCAAACGAATGAAAAAAGCCGCGGTGAGAATCGCGGGAACCGGCCAGGCCACGGACACCATCGCCCTCAGTTCGAGAAAGGACCTCACCTGGATTGAATCCACCCACATCGCCGCCCAAAAGGCCCTGGCGATGGCCGGCCGGAAAATCGAGGATCTCGACCTCTTCGAAGTCCACGACTGTTTCACGATTGCCGAAATCATGATCACGGAGGCGCTGGGCCTCGTCGAGAAGGGACGGGGAGGAAAGGCCGTCGAGGAAGGACTGACATCGCTCCGGGGAAAATTCCCGGTCAATCCCAGCGGCGGTTTGAAAGCCAAGGGCCATCCGGTCGGCGCGACCGGCGTGGCCCAGGCCGTCGAGGTCGTCAAGCAGCTCCGCGGCGAAGCGGGGACGAGGCAGGTCAGGGGCGCGAAACTCGGCCTGACCCAGAACATGGGTGGCACGGGGGGGAGCTCGGTCGTCCACATCTTTGAGGCGGAGTGAGAGGAGGACAAGATGCCGACACCATCGAGATACTGGCGAGAAATTCCTCAGAGGTACCGGCTTGAAGCCGGAAAATGCACGAACTGCGGGTACGTCTGTTTCCCACCCCGCCTGGTTTGTCCGCAGTGCGGCGGCCGGGAATTCACGAAGACGAAGCTCGCGGAGTCCGGAAAAATTCTCACCTACACGATCATTCGTGTTGCCCCGCATCAGTATGTCGACCAGGTCCCGTACGCCGTCGGTATCGCCGAGATGGATGACGGCGTGAAGCTGACGGCCCAGATCGTCGACTGCAAATTCGAGGATTTGAAGATCGGGATCCGGGTCAAGATTGAATTCCGGAAGATTTACGAGGAAGGGGAAGCCGGCGTCATCTACTACGGCTATAAATTCGTACAAGAATAAACGCCGTCGCCGAGCGAAGGAACGGGTAATGTTCAGAATCGAATCCAAAGTCGATATCCAAAGCTTGGATTACAGGCAGAATCTCGAGCATATGACGAAAGTCGTGGCCGAGTACAAGGAGCGCCTGGCCAAGGTTCAGGCGGGAGGGCCGGCCAAGTCCCGCGAACTTCACAAATCCCGCGGCAAGCTTCTCGTCCGGGAGCGAGTGGATAAGCTTTTCGATCGCAACACGCCGTTCCTGGAGCTCAGTGCCCTGGCCGCCAACGGCATGTACGAAGACGAAGCTCCCGGGGCGAGTATGGTCACCGGCGTCGGCGTCGTACACGGCCGCGAAGTGCTTGTCGTGGCCAACGATGCCACGGTGAAAGGCGGCACTTATTTCCCGATGACCATCAAGAAGCACCTCCGCGCCCAAGAGGTGGCTCTCGAAAACAGGCTGCCTTGCATCTACCTGGTCGATTCCGGCGGGATCTTTCTCCCCCATCAGGCGGGGACGTTCCCCGACAAGGAGCATTTCGGACGGATCTTCTATAACCAGGCCCGCCTTTCGGCGCTCGGCATCCCGCAAATTTCGATTGTCATGGGATCGTGCACGGCCGGCGGCGCCTATGTCCCGGCGATGAGCGACGAGACGGTCATCGTCCGCCGTCAGGGGACGATTTTCATCGGTGGTCCGCCGTTGGTCAAAGCGGCCACGGGCGAGGAGGTTTCGGATGAGGACCTGGGCGGCGCCGACGTCCACTGCCGCATCTCCGGCGTTTCGGACTATTACGCCTTGAACGATGAGCACGCGCTCGAAATCGCCCGGAATATCGTCGAGACGCTCGCCCCGCCGCGCCGGTTCGATCTGGATACGGCCAAACCTGAGGAGCCGGATTATGATCCTGCGGAGATGTACGGCATCGTGCCGAGGGATTTACGGAAGGCTTTTGATATCAAAGAGCTCATCGCCCGGATCGTGGACGGAAGCCGTTTCCAGGAGTTCAAGGAGCTCTACGCCCAGACGCTGGTCTGCGGGTTCGCCCGCATTATGGGCTATCCCGTGGGCATCGTGGCCAACAACGGCGTGCTTTTCTCTGAAAGCTCGCTCAAGGGCGCGCATTTCATCACCCTCTGTGCCATGCGCAAAATCCCGCTCGTTTTTCTCCAGAACATTACCGGCTTTATTGTCGGCAAGCAGTACGAGCATCGCGGCATCGCCAGGGACGGGGCGAAACTTGTCCATGCCGTGGCCAACGCCGACGTGCCCAAATTCACGGTCATCGTCGGCGGCTCTTACGGCGCCGGCAATTATGCCATGTGCGGCCGGGCCTACGACCCGCGCCTGCTCTGGATGTGGCCCAACGCGCGAATCAGCGTCATGGGCGGTGAGCAGGCGGCCAATGTCCTGGTCTTCGTGAAAATCAAGAGGCTTCAGGAGCAGGGCGTCAAAATGACCGAGGAAGAGAGGGAAAAAATGATCAAGCCTATCCTGGCCACATACGAGGCTGAGGCCAGCCCGTATTTCAGCACGGCCAGGCTATGGGACGACGGTCTCCTCGACCCCCTTGAGACGCGGCAGGCCTTGGCGCTCGGGATCGCCATGAGCCTGAACGCGCCCATTCCGGATTTCAAGGTTGGAATCTTCCGAATGTAAAGGCTGAATTCTGATGACGATCGTGAGGATGACCTCGGGGAGTTTCAGGCGATCTTAAATGGAAGAAAAAAATTACGAAACGATCATTCTGTCGCTCGAGGACAAAGTCGGCCGCGTCAGGCTCAACCGGCCCGAAGTCCACAACGCCTTCAATGCCGTCATGATTCGGGAACTCCGGGACGCCGTCCGGACCCTCGGCGCGGATGAAGATGTCCGGGTCATCGTTCTCTCCGGCCAGGGGAAGTCGTTCTGCGCGGGCGCGGATTTAAATTGGATGCGCGAGATCATCACTTATTCCTACGAGCAGAACCTCCGGGAATCGCTCGAGCTGGCGGAGTTCCTGTATGAACTTTACGCCCTGCCCAAGCCGACGATCGCCCGGGTGAACGGGGCCGCCATCGGAGGCGGCGCGGGCTTCCTCTCCGCCTGCGATATCGTCGTCGCTTCGACCGACGCGCAGCTCGGCCTGAGCGAAGTGAAAATCGGCCTCGTGCCGGCCTGTATCGCCCCTTATGTGCTGCGAAGGACCGGGGAGAGCAGGGCCCGCCGGTTATTCCTGACGGGTGAGCGGTTCGATGCCCGGCGGGCGGCCGAGATCGGCCTGGTTGACGAGGTCGCCGCTCCCGTGGATCTGGACGGAAGGGTCGATGGCATCGTCGGCCGTCTCCTCTCGTCCGGGCCCGAAGCGCTGGCCTGCTGCAAGGAGCTTCTCCGTAGGGTTCCCGGGATGAGCTTCGAGGACGCCAAACGCTTTACGGCGGAGATGATCGCCGGGCTCCGGATCAGCCGGGAAGGCCAGGAGGGCATGGCCGCCTTTCTGGAAAAAAGAAAGCCAAAATGGACCGAATGAAGCCTTGGCGAGCGATGGGGGAATCCGGCGGCCTGATGGAATGATCGTGATCTTGGGGAAGCGACATGTTTAAAAAGGTTTTAATCGCCAACCGGGGCGAGATAGCCGTCAGGGTAATCAGGGCCTGCCGGGAGATGGGAATTGCGACGGTGGCCGTCCATTCTGAGGCGGATAGACAGAGCCTCCATGTCCAGCTCGCCGACGAAGCCGTCCCCATCGGACCGGCTCCCGCCGCCGAGAGCTACCTCAACATGGGCCGGATCATCCGAGCCACTCATGACACCGGCTCCGAAGCCATCCACCCCGGCTATGGTTTTCTCGCGGAAAACGCAGACTTCGCCCGGCTCTGCGAGAAAGAAGGCATCGTTTTCATCGGGCCCAACTCCGGAGCGTTGGCCCTGGTGGGCGACAAGGTCCGCGCCCGCCAGACGATGGAGAAAGCCGGTATTCCGATCATCCCGGGAATGAAGGCCATTCCTAAATCTGTGACGGAATTCGAAGCCGCGGCCCGATCCATCGGATATCCGGTGATTGTCAAGGCTTCGGCCGGAGGCGGCGGAAAAGGGATGCGCATCGTCCGTGGGGAAAAGGACCTGAGGCCGGCTCTCGAGGCGGGGATGCGGGAAGCCAAGTCCGCTTTCGGCGATGAGTCGGTGTATCTCGAAAAATATATCGAAGAGCCCCGGCATGTTGAGTTCCAGGTCCTGGCCGACAACGCCGGCGCGATGGTCCATCTTTTCGAGCGGGAATGTTCGATCCAAAGGCGCCACCAGAAAATCGTCGAGGAGACGCCCTCTCCGGCCCTGGATCCGGACCTGCGGGCCCGGATGGCGGAGACGGCCATAAAGGCGATGAAGGCGGCGGGCTACAACAACGCCGGCACCGTCGAGTTCCTCCTGGATAAAGACCGCAACTTTTACTTCCTGGAAGTGAACGCCCGGCTCCAGGTCGAGCATCCCGTGACGGAGCTGGTGACGGGCGTGGATCTGGTCCGCCGACAGATCCTGATCGCGGCCGGGGAAAAATTGACTTTCAGGCAGGAGGATCTCTGCCAGAGGGGGCATGCCCTTGAATGCCGGATCTACGCCGAGGACCCGGAGAACAATTTCCTTCCTTCTCCCGGCAAGATCTTGTTCCTCAAAGAACCGCAGGGCCCGGGAGTCCGCTCTGATGGCGGCATTTACAGCGGCTGGGAAGTCCCGATTTATTATGACCCGATTCTGGCGAAGCTGATTGTCTGGGCCGAGGACCGGGAGACGGCTTGCCGGAGGATGGCCGCCGCCCTGGACGACTTTGTAATCCTGGGGATTCACACGACGATCGGTTTTCTTAAAGACATCATCAATCATCCGGAGTTCCGGTCCGGCCGGACAAATACGGCTTTCATCAAGAACTATTTCGAGGGATGGAAAGAGAGCGGAAAAAGCGAAGACAAGCTGCGACTGGCCCTGGCTGCGGCCGCTTTTGATGACCTGGCTGCGGAAGCGCGGCCGGGAGTCGGTTCGGCCCGGGAAGCGAAACAAGACGTCGCCGCGCCCTGGAAAACATTGGGCCGGTGGAGGATCGGAGGAGCCGGGTCTCATGGAATTTGAATTTCTCGTCGACGGAGCTCTCAGGAAGATTTCCTTGGAGAAAAAGGAAAAGGCGTACGTTATCCGGGATGGAGAGACGATCCTTGAAGCCGAAATCAGGCCGGTCTCCGAAAACGAGTTGATGTTCCTCTCCGGCGGCCGGTCCTCGACGGTCTATATCGCCCGGGATGGGAAGCGAAAGCTCGTCTTTACGGGGGGCCGCAAGTTCGTCATCTGCGAACCCCGCCCCGAGGCGGGGCGTTTTCTCGGCGGAGATGAGAGGACGCCCGAGGGAGGCCGGCAGGTTAAAGCCTCCATGCCGGGGAGGGTCATCAAGCTGAATGTCGCTGAAGGCGAAGAAGTGAGAAAGAACCAGACCCTGGTGGTCATCGAAGCGATGAAGATGGAAAACGAGATCAAATCCGCGATCGAGGGCATCGTGAAAAAAATTCACGTGGCGGCCGGCGATCTGGTCGATTCGGAAAAGCCGCTGATCGAGCTCGAGCCTAGAGAGTGCGCCAAGAGCCGAAAAGGAGGGAACGATGACGCCTGAAACGCTGGAATCCTTGAATGAATGCCGGGAGATGGTGCGGGATTTCGCCCGCTCGGAAATCGCCCCCCATGTCCGGGAATGGGACGAGAAGGCCCATTTTCCTCTGGACGTCCTCCGCCGTCTCGGCAAACTGGGGCTGATGGGGATCCTGATTCCGGAAGAGCTCGGCGGAGCCGGGTTGACCTACCGGCATTACGTGGCGATCCTGGAAGAGCTGGGGGCCGTCGAGGGCGGAATCGCCCTCTCTGTAGCGGCCCACAATTCCCTGTGCACGAACCATGTTTTCTTATTCGGGATCGAGGAGATACGCCGCCGGTGGGTGCCCCGGCTGGCGTCCGGAGAAGTCATCGGCGCGTGGGGGTTGACGGAACCCGAGGCCGGGTCCGACTCCGGCGCGACCAAGACCACGGCCGTCCGCGACTCCGGCGGCTGGGTTTTAAACGGCACCAAGAATTTCATCACCCATGCCGGAGCCGGAGGGGTCGCGGTGGCGATGGCGCGGACGCAGCCGGGGAAGGATCATCACGGCATCTCCGCGTTTCTCGTCCCGCTCGACATCCCCGGGGTTACGGTCGGAAAGCACGAAGACAAGATCGGCATGCGCATTTCCGACACGGCCTCGTTGATCTTCGAGGACTGCCGCGTCGGAGAGGACGCTCTCCTGGGGAACGAAGGCGACGGGTTCATTCAGGCCATGGTTGTCCTCGACGGCGGCCGGATTTCAATCGCCGCCCTTTCCGTGGGAATCGCCCGGGGCGCGCTCGACGCGGCCGTCGCTTATGCCAAGCAGCGCCGTCAATTCGGGAAGCCGATCGCGGCTTTTCAAGGCATCCGTTTCAAGCTGGCCGACATGGCCACTCACATCAGCGCCGCCCGGCTGCTCACCGAATGCGCGGCCGACGAGAAGGACGCGGGGCGGAAGACCACTCTGATCTCTTCACAAGCCAAACTTTACGCTTCGGAAGTCGCGGTTAATGTCGCGGAAGAGGCCGTCCAGATCTTGGGCGGATACGGCTACTGCAAGGATTATCCGGTCGAGAAGTTCTGGCGCGATTCCAAACTGTGCACAATCGGAGAGGGCACGAGCGAGATCCAGCGCCTGGTGATCGCCCGGGAGCTCATCGGGGAATAAAGACTCGGAAAAATGGACTCTTCAGATCATTCGGCGCGTCGATAGACGATAGCCGTGACTGTTTTGTCGTTTCCGCCCATGTTGATGGAAAGCGCATAGGGGCGGTCCGGCGATATCGGAATTTGCCAATTCCCAGCTTTCCCCGTCAGCTGCTGCCAGATGGTGACGGCCTGCCGCACTCCGGTGCCGCCGGTGGGATGTCCCCAGCCGATCAGCCCGCCGGACGTGTTGAAAGGCAAGGTTCCCTGCCGCGAAGTATTCCCAGCTAAAATATAATCAGCTCCTTCGCCTTTCCCGGCCAGCCCGATCGCCTCCACGGATAAAAGACCGGAAATCGTGAAGCAGTCATGGCATTCCACGGTCCCAAGTTCCTGGAGAGAAATTTCCGCGCATTCCAAAGCTTTTTTCACGGCTCTGGACGTCGTGTCGAGCCAGGTCGGATCTTCCGGAGGAATCGTCAGATCCGCTTCAACCTGCCCCCAGCCGACGACTTCGACGGCCTCGGATTTGGGGATTCTAATCCGATTCAAGCCATTTTCGGAGACGATGGCGATGGCGGACCCCGCATCGGAAACTTTGGAGCAGTCAAAAACATTCAAGTGGTCAACGAACGTTTGGGGATTCGGTTCCGTCAAGGCCAATGATTCGAGATTTTCCACGGTATTATGGAATTCCTGGGCGGTTTCGCAGAGTCGGGCGTTTTCGATGGCGTTCCGGTACCAGCGGGCGAAAGCCTGTCGCGTTTTCTCCCGGCCGTATTTTTCGAAATAGGCGCCCGCCCGGACGCTGAAAGCCGCCGGGAAGAAATAGGCATGACCTTTCTTGCGTTCGCCCTTGAACCAGCCGGCGCCGGCTAAGATGTCCGCGCCATAAATGGCCTTGACGGTGTTCTGGACTTCCACGCCGATCGCCAGGACGACCTCGGCCGTTTCGGCGAGCACGGATTTTGTCCCGGCAATCAGTCCCAGCCCGCCTGAGCCGCAGGCCCCTTCCACCCGGCAACACGGCTTCCATCTCAAGTCTTCATCCACAGAAGGAATCAGGGCGGCCAGGTTGCCCTGCTTATTGAAACGGGCCGCCATGAAATTGCTGATCACTCCTTCATCGACGTTCTTCCCTCCGCCGATTTGCTTCAAGGTTCCCTGGCCCGCTTCCCGGATGTATTCCTCAAGGCCCGGCCGGGGCTTTTTGGGATGGAATTCCTTCCGGCCCGTTCCCATGGAGATGGTGTCATATCCCGCCGTCATAAAGACTTTTTGCCGGCTTTTTTTCATGGTCTGACCTCTCCCTCAAAATAATCGTTGATCGGGCCGTAGGCATGGAAAAAGCCCGTCAGCAATACGGTATTGACGTCCTCTTCCCGGTCGGCGACTTTCTCGTTCACGAGCCCAAGGCCGATTTTCTTGGATTTCCGTCCATATCTTTTGGCTAAATCCGCGCCCAGGGTGTTCATCACTTTCAGTTGTTGGAAATAGCCCCGCAGGTAATTTGTCTTGTCGGGATGTTGGATCACGCTTTTCCACGGCTTGGCTTGATCCGGCGGGGCGCCCAACGCTTTATGACAGTGTTCCGTTATCTCCGAGAAGGGCGCGTAGGCCCGTTGATCAGGATCATATACGCCGCTGGGCCGTCCCTTTTCATATTTCAGGAATCCATCCTTCTGGGATCCATCGGCGTATTGACCGCCGGCAATCCCTTGGGAGATCAACCTGTCTACGAGAGGGCTGTGGAGCCGGCCTCCGGGGAGGCGCTCGTTCATCACGCCTAAGATGCATTGGCAGACGTCGAGGCCCACGTAATCGATCAGTTGGAAAATCCCCATGGGACGGATCAGATAATCCTGACTGACCTTATTCACCATGTAGATCGCGTTGACCAAGCCGAAATCTTCGGCCAGCCGTTCGACCTCGGAGACGGCGTACAAGGCATCCCTCATGAAGTGTCCGTTCCCGATGAAACCCGCGACGTCATGGGAAGGCACAACGGTTTTCCGCAACTTTTTGGCGAATTGCTTGGCAAAATCCGCCAGGTCGGGAAGGGTGGATTCCGCCGAAATCAATTCCACGAGTTTTTGAACGGCCGGAGGGTTGTAGAAGTGAAATCCGATAAGGCGGCCGTTCAGATTCGCCTTATCGTTCAATTCGGAAATGGGAATGGAAGACGTGTTGGTAAAAAACCAGGCATTCCGCGAGTTGTTAGAGATGATCCGGGAGAGGAGCTTGACTTTGAGGTCCAGGTTTTCACTGATCGCTTCAAACACCAGGGTGGAATGATAGGATGCCTCGATCTCAGTGGCCGGACGGACGATGGCCAGAACGTCTTCGACATACTGATTGATCACGTCCTTGTTTTCAATCAAATCCTCGCGCTTTTCATAGGCTTTCCGGAGCCAAGCCGCCTTTTGTTCCGCGAACCGCTGGACCTGGGAGCGCAGATATTTCACCAATCCCGAAAGGGCTTTTTGAGAGATATCCACGGCCTGGAGAGAAAAGGCCAGAGATTCGTTTCCGGGCTCCAGGCTCAGATCGGCCATTTCCATGGCCGCGAGCAAGACGATGCCGCTTCCCATTTTCCCCGCGGCCCCCAAAACAGTGACATTTTCAAGCCGCTCAGCGTATTTCATCGATGTCCCTCATCTCCTTCGAGATCAGCTTTTCCATTTGGGCGCTCGTTTTTCCAGAAAGGCCCGCATTCCCTCTGCCCCCTCGTTTTCAAAGAGCGAACCGAACATTCCGGATTCCAGAGCGCAGCCGGCTTCGAAATCCATCAGGATTCCTTGACGGGTGACTTGTTTGACCAGTTTGACGGCCCGGGGACCTTTGGAGGCGATCGTTTTTGCCAGTCCAAGGGCCGCCGACATGAGCTCGTCGGGTTCCGCGATTTTTTGGACCAATCCCAGGCGCAGGGCCTCTTCGGCGCCGATCATCTCCCCCGTCAGGAGCAGGAACAGGGCGTTCCCGAGACCGATGAGCCTGGGGAGCCTCTGCGTAGCGCCATAGCCTGGGATCACGCCCAGATTGACTTCAGGCTGGCCGAATTTAGCTTTGATGCTGGCAATCCGGAAGTCGCAGGCCAAGGCCAGCTCGCAGCCTCCGCCGAGGGCAAACCCGTTCACCGCCGCGATCACCGGTTTGGCGAGAAGCTCCAGGCTCCGGAATGTCCTCTGGCCCACCTTAGAGAATTGGGCGGCTTGGTCCTGGGTTTTTCCGGCCATTTCGGCAATGTCGGCCCCCGCGGCGAACGCCTTTCCTTCCCCCGTGATAATCAAGACTTTGATATCATCCCGAGCGCCGACCTCGGCGATCAGACTGTCCATCTCCTGGAAAAAACGCGAGTTCAAGGCGTTCAAAGCCTGGGGCCGGGAGATGGTGACAACGGCGATGCCTTCCGCCGCTTCCATTTTCAGGATTTCATACGACATGCCCTTTCTCCTTATTCCGTCAAAAGCGATCTGGCGATCACCAGGCGCTGGATTTCCGACGTGCCTTCGTAAATTTCCGTGATCCGCTGGTCGCGATAAAGCCGCTCCACCTTGTACTCTTTCATGAATCCGTATCCCCCGTGGATCTGGAGCGCTTTATGGCAGACGCGATGGGCCATTTCCGAGGCGAACAGTTTGACCATGGCCGACTCCTTGGTGAAGCGCCTATTTCCCGAATCTTTTATCCAGGCGACGCGGTAGAGCATGGTTTTCGCCACTTCGACGTCTACGGCCATGTCGGCCAGCATGAACTGCAGCGCCTGAAATTCTGAAAGCAGCTTGCCGAACTGGGTCCTTTCTTTCGAATAGCGCACCGATTCTTCCAAGGCAGCTTCGGCGATGCCAATGGCCTGCGCAGCGATTCCGACGCGACCGCAATCCAATGTCGCCAGGGCGATGTTTAAACCGCGATTTTCCTGCCCTAAAAGGTTTTCGGCGGGAATCCGGCAGTCGGTGAACACCAATTCCGTCGTGCTGGATGTGCGGATCCCCAACTTGTCTTCGTGTTTTCCCACGACATATCCGGGGGTCTCTTTGGAAACGAGAAAAGCGGATATTCCCTTGGCCCCTTTTTCCTTGTCCGTGCAGAAAAAGGCGATGATGACGTCGGCAAAAGAGCCGTTGCTCGTAAAATTCTTCGTGCCGTTCAAAAGATAAGAATCTCCCTGCCGAACGGCGCTGGCCCGCAGGGATCCCGGGTCGCTGCCGGCGCCCGCCTCCGTCAGGGAAAAACAACCCATCCATTCCCCGGAGGCCAACTTCGGAAGGAATTTCCGTTTTTGATCCTCCGTCCCGAACATGATGAGGGCATCGTTGACCAGAGAATTCTGGACCGAGACCCCCACCGCCGTGCCCGCATCCACCTTGCTGAACTCGATCATGGCGCCGGCGTAGGCGACCATGCCCAACCCCGTCCCTCCATATTCCTCCGGAACGGTCATGCCTAAATAGCCCAACTCTCCCAGTTTCTTGAGCGCGGCCAGGTTGACCTCCTGCTTGGCGTCCAATTCCTCGACAGCCGGCGCGAGCTCCTTTTCGGCGAATTTCTTCGCCCCGTCGATGACCATTTTTTGTTCTTCAGTGAAATTAAAGTCCATGATCCTTTTTTCTCCTTTCCTGGATGGTTTTCTGGATATATTCAACGATATCTTGAATATCCTCGCCCGGCCCGAAAACTTTTCCGACTCCCATTTCTTTCAGTTTTTCCTGATCTTTCGTGGGAATAATTCCGCCTCCTGTCAACAGGCGATCGCCGAGGCCGGACTTTTTCATGAGTTCCTTGACCCGCTTGAAATGGGTCATATGGGCTCCCGACAAGATCGAGAGGCCGATGACATCGGCGTCTTCCTCGATGGCGGCCTGGACGATGGATTCCGGCGTCTGCTGCAGCCCGAGGTAAACAACTTCCATGCCGGCTTCCACCAGGGCGCGGGCGACGATCTTGACTCCGCGATCATGGCCGTCCAGCCCCGGCTTGGCGATGATGACTTTGATTTTTGGATCGGCCATCTCTCTTTCCTCTTGTTAAGAAATTTCAGTAAAAGGGTTGCTCCCGGTATTCTCCAAAGACTTTGATCAAAGCTTCGCTGATTTCACCCTCCGTGGCCTGGACGCGCGAACACTCCAGCAGGTGCGGAATCAGATTTCCGGTCCCGGAGGCCGCTTTTTCCAAAGCCTCCAGCCGGTGTTGAACGGCGGAGTTGTCCCGTTTTTGTTTGATCTTGCGCAGGAATTCGACCTGGTCCCTTTCCACGGATTCATCGATTTCCAGGACCGGGATTTCCAAAATTTTGCCTTCATTGATGAATTGATTGACGCCGACAAGGACTTTTCTCCTGAGGGAAAGCGCGATCTGGTATTCATAGGCGGCCCGGGTGATTTCGCGCTGGCAGAATCCTTGTTCGATAGCCCTGACCATGCCCCCCAGCTCGTCGATTTTTTGGAAGTATTTTTCCGCCTCTTCCTCCAACTCATCAGTCAGTTTCTCGAGATAATAAGAACCGCCCAGCGGATCGATCACGTTGGCCGCTCCGCTTTCGAAGGCGATGATTTGTTGGGTTCGAAGCGCGATTTCCACCGCTTTTTCCGAGGGGAGGGCCAAAGCTTCATCCATGGAATTGGTGTGCAGGCTCTGGCATCCGCCCAGAACTCCGGCCAGAGCTTCCAGGGCCGTCCGAACGATATTGATTTCCGGTTGTTGCGCCGTCAGGCTGCAACCGGCCGTCTGTACATGAAACCGGCACAGCCAGGACAGGGGATTTTTCGCCCGATACTTTTCCTTCATGCGGCGGGCCCAAATCCGCCGAGCTGCGCGCAGCTTGGCGATCTCTTCGAAGAAATCCAGGTGGGAGTTGAAGAAGAACGACAGCCTGGGGGCGAAATCGTCAATATCCAATCCCGCTCGGACGGCGTGTTCCACATAGGTGAAGCCGTCGGCCAGGGTGAAGGCGAGCTCCTGGGCGGCCGTGGATCCGGCCTCGCGAATATGATATCCGCTGATGGAAATCGTGTTCCACTGAGGGACATGGTCCGCGCAAAAGGCCATGAGGTCCGTGATCAGACGCAGGTGGGGTTCCGGGGGGAAGATCCACTCCTTCTGGGCGATGTATTCCTTTAAAATGTCGTTCTGAAGGGTACCCCGGAGCCGGTCAAAAGGGATCCGTTGATTTTCCGCGTTGGCCAAGAACATGGTGAAGATCCAGGCCGCGGGAGCGTTGATGGTCATGGAAGTCGAGACTTTATCCAGGGGGATATCGTGAAACAGGCGTTCCATGTCGGCCGTCGTATCCAGGGCGACTCCCGTTTTGCCGACTTCTCCGACCGCCAAGGCGTGATCGGAATCCAGGCCGTAAAGCGTCGGATTGTCAAAAGCGACCGATAAACCGGTTTGTCCTTTTTCCAGAAGGAATTTGTATCTTTGGTTCGTTTGCGCGGGAGTTCCCATCCCGGCAAATTGGCGCATGGTCCAGAGTCTCCCCCGGTACATCGTCGGGTGAATCCCTCTCGTGTAAGGATATTCTCCCGGGGCGCCCAGCTCCGCCGCGGCGTCGAAAGATGATAAATCTTCCCAATTGTAAAGCGGTTGAAGCCGACGTCCCGAAATCGACGAAAAATCGGCGTCCCGCAGCTCGGCTTTTTGATACGGTCCTTCTCCCGGTTTTTTATTCGCCGTTTTCACAACCGGACCTCTCATTCGTGAATTCAAATTTTATCTGAGCGCAAGTTTTGCGTATATATGGATAAGGGGATTGGCGATTTTTTACGAGATGACCGGAGACGACATGGATTTCCTCCCGGGCCTTCGTCAGAGTCGAGAATCTTTCCCACAAATTCTGCCGGATGGATTCCTTGATTTCGTGCTCCATGCGCAATCGTTTCTTTTCCTGGTACCGTCCGGATTGGACGATTCCCAGGACCTGTCGTTCCATCTCCGCGAAAACCTCATCCAACCCCTGGTCTTGAATGGCCGACGCCAGAAGAATCGGGGGGGCGGATTTTGTTTTTTCGCGCCCGTTGATTTCGAACAAAAATCTTAAAGAGTCCAAAAGGGTCTCCGTGCCCGGCAGGTCGGCTTTATTGACGAGAAAAATATCGCCCACCTCGAAAATCCCGGCCTTGAGCGCTTGGATGATATCTCCGGCGCCGGGCTGGAGCACAAGAATGATAAGATCGGCGCAGGTCAGCACGTCCAGCTCGGCCTGACCGACTCCAACCGTTTCGATGAATATCCGGTCCATTCCAAAAGCGTCAAAAATATCCGCCGCGTGGGGAGTCGCGGGGGAGAGCCCCCCATGACCATCGCGGGAGGCCAGGGAGCGGATGAAAATGTGCTGGTCGCCGCTCAAACCATGCATACGCACCCGGTCTCCCAGGAATGCACCGCCCGTAAATGGGCTGGATGGATCCACGGCGATGACCCCGACGGAATGGTCGGCCATGAGGGCCCGGAGGGCCAGGGCTGCCGTGACGGTGCTTTTTCCAACGCCCGGAGGACCGGTGATTCCGATCCGAATCGCCCCTTTCTGATGGGGAATGAGTTTGTCCCGAATTTCCGGTATCAACTCCGGGCTATTCTCGACTTTTGTGATCAAACGGGCGCAGGCCAGCCGGCTACCTTTAAAAAAATCATCCCACAATTCCGGCGGGATAGAGCGTCCGCCCGGCCTTTCGATCTTCAAAAATATCCTTCTCCGCGAACACCGTAATCGATGGCAGTAACGAATAAAGAATATATCGCCAAAGAAGGAACGAAGTCAAGAAATTGGGAAGGGCCTATCTTCCTAATCGTTTCCGGAACTCCTGGGTCAGCTTGGGGACAACGGCAAAAAGATCGGCCACGACGCCGTAGGTGGCGATTTTAAAGATGGGAGCATCGGGGTCCTTGTTGATGGCCACAATGATGTCCGAGGTCTTCATCCCGGCCTGATGCTGAACGGCGCCCGAGATGCCGCAGGCGATATAGATCTTGGGCCGGACGGTTCGACCGGTCTGTCCGACCTGATGTTCGTAAGAAATCCAACCTGAGTCGACGGCCGCGCGGGAAGCGCCCACGGCCGCGCCTAAGACCTCCGAGAGCTCCCGGATGATCCTGAAATTCTCGGCGCTCCCGATCCCTCTTCCTCCCGAAACAATGATCTCCGCATCCGCTAGATTGACGGTCTCCATTCCTTTGATGAATTCCAAGATCTTCGTCCTGACTTCGTCCTCGGTCATCTGGAGGGTCTCCCGGATGATCTCTCCTTTTCTGGAATCATCCCTCGGGGGCAGGGCGAAGACCTTGGACCGGACGGTCGACATTTGGGGGCGATAATGGGGATAATCGAGAATCGTCGCCATGATGTTTCCGCCGAAAGCCGGCCGCGTCTGTTTAAGATATTTTGTTTCCGGATCGATGTCCAAACCGGTGCAGTCCGCAGTCAATCCCGCCCCAAGAGTCGTGGCCACGGTACCCGCGAAATCACGACCCTGGGTGGTCGCCCCGAAGAGAACGATCTCAGGCTTGTATTTCCTGATGAGATCGATGGCGGCCCTGGCATAGGGATCGGTGCGATATTGTTTCAGCAGGGGGCTTTCCATGACATAGACCCTTTCCGCGCCATGGGCGATAGCCTCTTTGGCAAAATGATCGACGTCACCCTGATCCCCGAAAAGCATCCCGCACACTTGACATCCCAGGGCCTCGGCCAGTTTCCTTCCCTCACCCAAGAGTTCAAAAGAAACGCTCGAAACCTTTTCCCGCTCGTGCTCGATGAAGGCCCAGACATTTTGATAGGAGCCGGTGTCGACGGGAACGGCTTTCTCCTCCTTTTCGACGGTGATGGCGCCGACCGGGCAGGCCTCGACACAGGCGCGGCAAAAGTTGCAGCTCTCATCGACCATGGCCATCCCGTCCTTCATGCTCAATGAGCCGAAGGGACAGGAGGGGATGCAGGCCTCGCATCCCGTACAGGTGTCGGCATCGATGATCAATCTGGCCATTCCCTTCTCCTCCTCATCATCAAAAACGCGATGCGTCCGACGATTGATCCGGCCGGCGCGGGGACGTCATGCGTGTCGTGATATTATTTAATGAATTTCGTATCCATCAGTTTGTGCACAAGAAGAGGAACCACTTCCGCCAAATCCCCTTTTAAAATCTCCCCGCCGGCTCCTCTAGCCTCCGGGGAAAAGATCCTCACCACCCAGGTCGGCGATCCCTTCAATCCGATTCGGTTCTCATCCGCGCCGATATCCTCGGCGGTCAGGATGGGAATCAGAGCCTTGGCGACCCTTTTGATTCCCAGCAGAGAAGGGTGTCTGGGCTCATTGATATCTTTGACAACCGTCATCAAGACCGGCAGCGAAGACTCCACAACCTCTCTTCCGTTCTCCAACAGCCGTTCGACCACAATTCTCTTCTTTACGGGATCGATTTCCCTGACCTTCGAAACATACGTCAGTTGCGGGATTCCCAAGCGGGTCGCAACGCCCGGCCCGACTTGAGCGGTATCCCCATCGATGGCCTGCTTTCCGCAAATCACCAAGTCCGCGCCGCCGATCATCTGGATCGTCTTGGCCAAGGTGTAAGCCGTGGCCAGCGTGTCCGCCCCCGCAAAAGCCCTGTCTGAGATCAGATAGACCTTATCTGCCCCTACCGCCAAAGCATTTTTTAAGATTTCGACGGCCTGAGGAGGGCCCATGCTGATGACATGGACTTCTCCGCCATGCTTGTCCTTGAGGCGAAGGGCTTCTTCGACGGCATACTCATCGAAGGGATTGGTGATGCTGGCGACGCCCTCTCGAATCAAGGTGTTCGTCTTAGGGTTGATCTTCACATCCGTGGTATCCGGAACCTGTTTGATACAGACCACGATCTTCAATATTTCCTCTTTCTCTTCTTATAAAAATGGGTTTTTGTGCATTCTAACGGCGGATCCGAACGAGCCAATCGGGAAGGTCGGCCCAGAGGCGTTTCATCACGGTTTCCGTGTTTTTCCGAAAAACCTCGATTTGGCCGTGGGCTTCCCCGCCTGTCCGGCCGACAAGGTCGGTCACGCCGCGCAGGATCAATATCCGTTTCCCGTTCCGCCCAGCGACGTAAGCGATCGCTCCCGATTCCTAGTCGGCAACCCCGGCGCCGTATTTTGTCCGTAGCGTCGAGATCATCTCCGGATCGATATCCTCATCGGCCGAAACCAAGACGGTAGACCCTTAAAACCTTTGGCCTTGCTCACTTCGCCGGGGCCGGAGCCTTCTTCGCCTGCTCTTCGAGCCATTCGATGAGCACCGACTTCGGCCGCTCGATGGCCAGTCCGAGAGCGCGGCTCCAGATGAGCTGAGCCAGGATGCCCATAGCCCGCGAGACGCCGAAGAACACCGTATAAATGTCGTACTCGGTGATGCCGTAGTAGTAGAGGAGAACGCCGGAGTGCGCGTCGACGTTCGGCCAGGGGTTCTTCGCTTTGCCCTGCTCGATCAGGATCTTGGGGGCGACTTCATAGATGTCGCTCACCACCCTGAACATGTCGTAGTTCGGCAGGTGCTTGAGGGCGAACTCGCGCTGGGCGACATACCGCGGGTCGGTCTTGCGGAGGACGGCGTGGCCGTAGCCGGGGATGACCTTCCCGGATTTCAGCGTGTCCCAGAGGTATTTGTGAAGCTGTTCCTTGGTCGGGACGCCGCCGAGGTCCTTCATGACGTCCATGATCCAGCGGAGGACTTCCTGGTTGGCCAGGCCGTGGAGCGGGCCGGCCAGTCCGTCCATCGCCGCCGACATGCTGTAAAACGCGTCGGAAAGGGCGGAGCCGACGAGGTGGCAGGTGTGGGCCGAGACGTTGCCGCCTTCGTGGTCGCTGTGGATGACGAGGTAGAGCCGCATCAGGTCGTAGAATTCGGGCTTGTCGATGCCGAGCATATGGGCCTGGTTGGCGGCCCAGTCGAGCTTCGGATCGGGGGCGATGTAATGTCCGCCTTTGTAGGCGCGCCGATAGATCCGGCCCGCAATCTCGGGCAGCTTGGCCAGGAGGTCCATGACGTCCTCGAACATGGGATCCCAGTAGTCGCCTTTGGGCATACCCGCTCGATATTTGGCGGTGAACTTGGAATCCCGCTGGAGGGCCAGGATGGCCATGGCGAACTGGGTCATGGGATGCGTGTCAGTGGGGACCGCTTCCATGGTCTTGATCAAATGGGCCGGCAGGGCGCTCCGTTTCCTCCATTCCTCGGTGACGGCGACGCAGTCGTTATAGGTCGGAAGCTCGCCCGTCAAGAGGAAATAGAAGATGCCTTCGGGCAAGGGCTCGGAGCCGCCGGGAGCCTTGGGCAGTTTCGCCTGGAGGTCGGGGATGGTGTAGCCGCGGAAGCGGATGCCTTCCTGCGGATCCAGGTCCGAAATGACCCAGAACATCGAACGGATGTCGCGCATGCCGCCGATGATCTGGCCGATGTTGACGTCATCGACGACGACGTTCCCGAACTCCTTGTTGAGCTTCTGGACCCGCTCCCTCATCGGGCCGATCTTCGTCATGAATTTTTCTTTTAATGAAGCCATTCAGGTACCTCCTCGAATTAAAATGTATTTATCAGTCCTTTTTCCAGGAATGATAGTAAGGAAAATATATCACACGCGCCCAGGGGTCTGTCAATCAAAAAATGACGAGGAGTTCCCCCAAAAATTATGGTGAGAAGAGCCATCGCTGGCCGGTTTCCGGATCACGAGAGGAAAAACAGCCGTAAAGGCCCCTCTTTTGGCCAAACAGATAGGCCTTGATCCCATCGGCCAGGGCGTAGAAGCGGAAGTCGGGGATTCCGAACACCCGGCGAGCGGCTTTAAGAACATGGCCGGCTAAAAGGCGAAGCTTCGTCCGTAGGTTCAGATAGACCATGGCGAAGTATGCCGCGGCCAGGACGAGCGCCATCATGTTCTGGAGACGGACGTAGGTCAGGAGTCGGATATCTTCCAGTTGATACGACTGCTTGATGAAGCGGAACGTTTCTTCGATCGTCCAGCGGGTCAGATAACGAGCGGTTGATATGCCCCGTGGCTTGCCACGGGGAACCGCTCGTAGAGGGATCCAAGGGGGAGCCGCCCCCTTGGTCGCAGGGCGGGGTTTCATGCCCCGCCCGAGAAAGGGAGTCGGATGTGCCGGGAATCTATCGCCCTCGCCATCCGGAACGCACGGTCCTCTACCGGGTGCTCTTCCATCATTTCGAGCGATTCGTCGCGGAATACGAGCGTTTCGAGAAGGCCTACGGCTATTTCCGGCCGATCATCACGGACGTCGTGGAGAAGGACCTCGACTGCGGCAATCCCCGCTGTGGGTTTGCCCGGATCCGCTGTCCGCGCTGCCGGGCGGAGTATCTTCTGACGTTTTCGTGCAAGACCCGAGGTTTTTGTTCGTCCTGCCATGCTAAGAGGAGCGGGCGGAGTGTTTCTGATATCGGGTGATTTCGTGAGGAGAGGGAAGTCTATCGTCTTTTGGGGAACTCAGCTCAGGGACGGTCGTTCGGCCGGATGCTTTGGTTCCGGGTAATTTTCTTGTTCTTGACATTGATCGGCGGCCGGCAATATCCTTTTCTCGTGAAGGGTGGTACTAATTCCGATCTGAACGGGAGGGATCGTCGCGTTGCGCGAAAAAGCAAATCCTATATCGTCGCGTTTTTTCTTTTAACAAGTTCTTATCTTGCTTCAGGTCAATCCCAGGATAAGCTAAAACAAGAGGTGACGGTCACGGCCGTCGAAGTGCCGGTGAGGGTCCTCAGGGGCGGCCAGATCGTCAAAGACCTGAAAAAGGAAGATTTCGAGATCTTCGAAAACGGCGTCAAGCAGGAGATTTCCGTTTTTGAGACGATTTCGCGGAGGATCGCCGGACCGACGCCCGGGGCTGTTCGCGCGACGGTTGCGGTCAAGCCAAAGCCGCGGCTTTTTATCCTCATCTTCTATATTTTCGATTACACCGATGCGGTCGGCGAGGCGATCGATTACTTTTTTTCGAATGTCTACCGTACCGAGGATCACTTAGTCCTCGTGACCGAATCCCGGATTCTCAATTTCGAGGCCGGGCGTGACGCCGCATCCCTTGCCCGCAATCTTAAAGACTCGCTCAAGAGATATAAGGCCTTTTCGACGAAAAACATCCTCAAGGCCTATGACGAGCTTCGAGAGGAAGGCGACTGGCCATTGTCAGAACCCTCGGACATCATTCGATTCTACGATAACTACATCCGGATTTGGCGATTGTACCGAGCTCAGTTTCTCGCTCTGAATCCAGATCTTTATCAAGCTCTTCTTAAGCGAATCCAGCCAATCGCCGCCGATAGATGGGCACTCTGCTTCTTGCAGCGGAATCTTTTTCCCGAGCTCAGAAACGAAGGTCGGTTGGAGCAAGAAATCAACAGATTGAAAGAGGGCGCCATCGATCCGCAAGAGCAGGTGAAGGCGCGCCTGATTCAGGCTAAGCAGTGGGAGCTTCAGCAGGAATTCGATTTGACCAAAAATTTCCCCGCGGGTACGCTAAAAAATCTTTTCATGGAGGGCGGAGTCACTTTCCATCTCATCTTGATGAAATCGCTCAAGTCGCTGGTCTCAGAGGATTTTGTTCTGCGAGAGGTCAACGCGGAATTCGAAGACTGCTTCCGGGAAATCAGCCGCGCGACGGGCGGCTATCTGACGTTCTCGAATAAGGTCCTGGACGCGCTCAAGGGGGCCTCGGAAAACGAGGATTACCACTATCTTCTCGTCTACGCGCCCAAGGGCCCCGTCGAGACCCGCGGAAAGAATATCGAAGTGAAAGTCCGGCAGCAGGGGGTTAAGGTCTATAGCCTTAAGGAATACCTGAACTTGGCGAGCCCGGTCATTACGATTACGGACGTAAGTGCCCGATCGAAGGCCCTCAAATTTGGCTTAAAAAATTACGCGATGTTGAGCGGCGAAAAAGGGAAGCGGGGCATCGCCGAGGTTCATGTCACGCTCTACGATTCGCAATCGAACGCCGCTTTTTCGGAAGGAAAAATCCTGGACCTTGTCAAGGACGAGCTAAACATCACCCTCAATCTCGGGAAGCTCCAAGCAGGTCCCTATTTTCTAATCATAGAGGTGGTGGATAAGATCACGAACGAAAAGGATGTCTTCTCCCGGATGATTGAACTTTCGCAGCTCGAATGCTAGTGTCATGATTAAGAGGAATCGGCGGCGAGCCATCTGCTGATTCCTTCGGCCATCCCTCGATTCCGTTTTTTTCAACCTGGCGCGTTTCTTGATTCTTCGTCTCCGATGTGCCGGGAATCCATCCGTTCTTGACATCGATCCGCGGCCGCATGTATCATTTTTTCGCAACGGGAGGCGTCGTTGTCAGTCCAGCATGGATATGATTCGAGACAACATGGAAAAGGAAAAAGGAAATTCCCTAAAGCGGCCAGGATTTCCCGGTCCAGCGTCACCAAAATTAGTTTAGTGTATTGAGTTGTCAGTCACCGAAATTATATAATCTTTGCAGCTTATTTTATTTGCCGACATCGCTAATCGGAGGTAACGACAAGTGAAACAACTCAAATTCGCTCTTAAAAAAACTCGATTGCTTCTCATCGCCCTCTTATGCCTGGCTCTCCAGTTCCAGGCATCGTCCGGACAAACGTCCGCGCTCCAAAACGCCTCTGGTTCCGCACAAACCCCCGCGCTGCAGGCCGCCCCAGCTTCCCCCTCCACGCTCACCTTCGACCGCTACCACAACCCCGCTGAGCTGAACGCTGCGCTCCTGGACATGGCCCGGGCTAACCCCGCCTTCGTCCACACCCAATCCCTGGCCAAATCTCCCGGCGGGCGCGAACTCCTCCTCCTAGAAATCGGTCCCGAAACCGCCAAGCAAACCAAGCTCCTGCCCGCCGTCTTCATCGCCTCCAATATGGAAGGGACTGTCCCGATCTCCGGCGAAGCGGCCCTCTACCTGGCCAAGCTACTCATCAAGAAGCCCGAGCTCCGCGCCGACCGGACCTGGTACATCCTCCCTTGCGGCAATCCCGACGCCGCCTCGCTCTTCTTCACCAAGCCGCTGCGCCTCGACCCGCGCAACTTCAAGCCCCACAACGACGACATGGACGACCAGATCGACGAGGACGGCCCCGAGGACCTCAACGGCGACGGCCTGATCACCATGATGCGGGTCAAAGACCCCGAGGGCGAGTGGATGCCCGTCCCCGGCCAGCCGCGGCTCATGAAACGCGCCGACTGGTCCAAGGGCGAAAAGGGCGTCTACAAGCTCTATTCCGAGGGCATCGACAACGACGGCGACGGGCTCTACAACGAGGACGGCCTCGGCGGAGTGAACATCGGCACCAACTTCCCGCACTTGTTTAAGCCCTTCGCCCCCGCCTCCGGCGCCTGGCCTGGTTCCGAGGCGGAAAGCTTCTGCCTGATGAAATTCATGGACGAGCATCGCGAAGTCGGGCTGACCTTCGTCTTCGGCGAAACGAACTTCTGCCTAAACCCGCCGCGCGGCGGCCGCAAAGCTGAGGGCGACCTCAACCAGATCAAGATCCCCGAGCGCATCGCCACCGCCTTCGGCGCCGACCCCAACAAGACCTACACTATGGCCGAGATCATGGAGATGATCAAACCCCTGACGCCCCCGGGCATGGAGATCACCGAGTCGATGATCGCCGGCTTTCTGGGCCTCGGGGCTGTGGTCAATCCCCTCGACGACGACCTGAAATTCTATAAAGAGCTGTCCGAGAAATTCAAAGAATTCCTCAAGACCAACAAGCTCGACGGCAAGCGCCTCGAACCGCCTCCCGATAAAGACGGCTCCTTCGAGCTGTGGTCCTATTATCATCTCGGCCTGCCGTCCTTTGCCTTGGATTTCTGGACCCTGCCCGAGGTGAAAGAGGAAAAGAAGGACGCGGCGATTACCCCCGAGCAGCTCGAGAAGATGTCCAAGGACGAGTTCCTGGCCCTGGGCGAGGAGAAGATCGACGCCTTCCTCAAGGCCGCCGGCGCCCCCGAGCAGTTCAAGGCCAAGCAGGTGATCGAAATGGTCAAGGGCGGCCAGATCGATCCCAAGAAGATGGCCGAAATGATGAAACAGATGCCCAAGCCGCCCAGCGAGGAAGGCGCCGACCCCAAGGACAAAGCCCTGCTCGCCTTCAGCGACAAGGATCTGGCCGGCAAGGGCTTCGTCGAGTGGAAACCCTTCAAGCATCCCCAGCTGGGCGACGTCGAGATCGGCGGGGCCGTGCCCTATGCCGACAATACGCCTCCCCCCGCGATGATCGAGGCGCTCCTCAAGGGCCAGGTCCCCTGGGTCTTTGAAATCGCCGCTAAAATGCCGCGCATCAAAATCGCCTCGACCGAGGTCAAGTCCCTCGGCACGGGCGTCTATGAAATCAAAGTCCGCCTGGAGAATACCGGCGCTCTCCCATATCCCACGGCCATGGCCCGCCGCAACGAACGCATCCTGCCCGTCATCGTCACCCTCGAGGGCCCGGGCATAAAAATCGTGAACGGCAAGAAGCGCACCCTTATCCCCGCTATCCAGGGCCTCGCCACCCAAACCGCGACCTGGATCGTCCAGTCGGACAAACCCATCAAGGTCGAGGTGAAGGCCGAGACCCAAACCGCCTGGCGCGACGCCCGCTCGATCGACCTCGGAGGTGTAAAATGAAAAAGCTTATCGGCCTCGGACTCCTGCTCACTCTTCTCTCGTTCTCCCTGCCCGCGGACAAACCCGAAATCAGCGTGCCTCTGCGGTTCGACCATTACTATCCGCTGGACCAGGTTTACGAAGCGCTCAAAGCGCTGAACAAAGCTTACCCGGCCCTGACGACCCTCGAGGAAGTCGGGAAGAGCGACGAGGGCCGGCCTCTCATGGCCATGACCGTCAACAACCCCAAGACCGGCGCCGCCCTGACCAAGCCGGGCGTTTACGTCGACGGCAATATTCACGGTAACGAGATCCAGGGCGCCGAGATCGCGCTCTACCTGCTCGATTACCTGCTGAGTAACTACGGCCGCAACGAAGAGATTACAGCCCTCCTCGACCGGACGTGCTTCTACGTCGTGCCCGTGGTCAACGTGGACGGACGATATCATTTCTTCTCCGACGCCAATACCTCGAGCTCCAACCGCGGCTTGCGCATCCCCACCGACGACGACCATGACGGCTTGATCGACGAGGACGGCCCCGACGATCTCGACGGCGACGGCAACATCTGCGTCATGCGCAAGCGCGATCCCTTCGGCGCTTACAAAACCGATCCCGAGGATCCGCGGCTGATGGTCCCGGTCAAGCCGGGGGAGAAGGGCGAGTGGACCATCCTCGGCGAAGAGGGCATCGACAACGACGGCGACGGCAAGATCAACGAAGACGGCGAAGGCTACGTCGATCCCAACCGGAATTGGGGGTTCGACTGGGCCCCGCCCTACGTCCAGTCCGGCTCGGGCGAATATCCCTTTGCCGGCGTCGGGCTCAAGGCCCTGGCCGAATGGACCACGATGAAGACCAATATCACGATCGGTTGGTCCTTCCACAACTTCGGCGGGATGTACCTGCGCGGCCCCAGCCGGAAGGCGGTCGGGGAGTATCCCGCCTCGGATGTCGGCGTCTATGACTATCTCGGCAAGCAGGCCGAAAGGATCATGCCGGGCTATCGTTATCTCATCTCCTGGAAAGACCTCTACCCGACGTACGGCGATTCCGTGGAGTGGCTGGCCCAGACCATGGGCGCTTACGCCTACGTGGCCGAAGTATTCCAGGCGCAGGCCGAGGCTTTTCACGGTGCGTCGGAGAAAACCGGAGGCTCGGCCGCGGAAACGGGGATCGGGGCCATGCTCTCGGAGGGGATTTCCGACCGCGAGCGAATCAAGTTCAACGACAACCTGGCCATGGGCGAGCTCTATAAGCCGTGGAAGCCTTTCAAGCACCCGGCCTACGGCGACATCGAAATCGGCGGCTGGGTCAAGATGAGCTCCCGCCTCCCCGCGCCGTTCATGATCAAGGACATGGTCCATCGCAACGCCATGACCGTGATCTTCGCGGCCAAAAACGTGCCTTCCGTCAGCCTCGAAGTGACCGAGGTGAAAGCGGTGGGCAAGAACCTCTTTCGCGTCAGGACCCGGTTGGCGAATGCCAAGGCCATCCCGTCCATGAGCGCTCTCGCCCAAAAGACCAATCTCTATCCCAAGGACATGCTCAAGGTAACGGGGGTCGAGGCCAAGGTCCTCGCCGGCGGCCTGCTCAATGATTCTTATCTGGAGCTCATCGCCTACAAAAAATATAAACCCGAGATCCAATTCCTGTCCGTGCCGGGGTTCGGCAAGGTCGAGCACCAGTTCTTGGTCGAGGGCAAGGGCGAGATCACGATCCTGTACGAGTCAAGACATGCGGGGAAGATTTCGAAGACGGTAGAGTTGAAGTAGGGGGGAGTGCCCCGAATTTCGGTGACAGACAACTCAATCCCCAAATAGAGTTTTTTTCAGGACGGTGTTGTCCTTGGAGAGGCTCTCGTTTTTAGAGCCCGAGGGCAAGATCGGTTATCGATACGGCCAAGACGCGCGGCCGATCTGAAGACGATGGATTATCATGACTGATGCTTGGCAAGAAAAGATCGCGGCGGCCGCCAGCTGGATCAATGAAGCCGAAGCACTGCTGGTCTGCGCCGGGGCGGGTATGGGGGTCGATTCCGGCCTGCCCGATTTCCGCGGCCGCCAGGGCTTCTGGAACGCCTATCCTCCATACCGCAAACTGGGGCTCGATTTTTACGAGCTAGCCAACCCCGAATGGTTTCATTCCGATCCGGCCTTAGCCTGGGGATTTTACGGCCACCGCCTCAACCTCTACCGGCAGACCATTCCCCACCCGGGATTTGCCCTGCTGCTGGCTTGGAGCGCGAACAAATCCGGCGGCTATTTTGTCTTCACATCCAACGTCGACGGCCAGTTCCAGAAAATCGGCTTTGACGCCGAACGGGTCAGTGAATGCCACGGCTCCATTCACCACCTGCAGTGCATGGGCCGCTGCGCTGACATCTGGCCGGCGGCAGAAATATTTGTCGAAGTGCATGAGGAAAATATGCGGGCGCAGCCGCCGCTGCCGAGTTGTCCAAACTGTGGTCAATTGGCCAGGCCCAACGTGATGATGTTCGGCGACTGGAATTGGCAGCCGCGGCGCAGCCAGAAGCAGCATTACCGTTTCAGCCAATGGCTGGAAAAGATTGAGGGCAAAAACCTGGTCATCGTCGAGTGCGGCGCGGGTACGGCCGTGCCCAGTGTGCGCTCTATGGCCGAACGGCTCCTTTTAAGGCCGCACACGCGTCTGATCCGTATCAATGCCCGCGAAGCCGATGTCCCTGCCGGCCAGATCGGTTTGGCCGGCGGCGCCTTAGCGACGCTCACGGAAATTCAACATCATTCAACTTCTTTTTCCGACATGCCTTTCTAAACTTTTACGAGCGGTTGATAAGTCCTATGGCTCGCCATAGGGAACCGCTCGTAGAGGGATCCAAGGGGGAGCCGCCCCCTTGGTCGAAGGAGGTCCTGGGATTTCTTGTCGGCCCCGATTCGCTGATCAGTAGTTGAGTCGACCTTCGGCGTGGCGCTTGGAGAGGGCGGCCAACATGTCTCCGGTCATGGTCGGGAGATCGAAATCCGGCTTCCAATTCCATTCTTCGCGCGCTGCGGAATCGTCGATCGACATCGGCCAGGAGTCGGCGATGGCCTGCCGGAAATCGGGTTTGTAATCACAGACAAAATCCGGGATGCGCTTCTTGATCTCCGCGGCGAGCTCGGACGGAGTGAAGCTCATGGCCGCCAAATTGAAATCGGCATGATGTCTGAGCCGGGAGAAATCGGCGTTCATCAGGCCGAGGACGGATTTCAAGCAATCCGGCATGTACATCATGGGGAGCCGGGTGTCTTCCTTGAGAAAGCAGGTGTATTTCCCGTTCTTGACGGCTTCATAGAAGATCGCGACCGCGTAGTCCGTCGTGCCTCCGCCGGGAAGGGCCGCGTGGCTGATGATGCCGGGAAAGCGGCAGCCGCGCACGTCCAGGCCGAAGCGCTTCACGTAATAGTCGCAGAGGAGTTCGCCGGCCACTTTCGTGACGCCGTAGATCGTCTTCGGTCGGAGGATGGTTTCCTGCGGCGTATGATCGCGCGGCGTTTCCGGCCCGAAGGCGGCGATCGAGCTGGGAACAAAGACCCGCGCCATCTCGTGCCCGCGGGCCGTCTCGAGGACGTTATACGTGCCGTTCATATTGACGTCCCAGGCCAGGCCCGGATTCTTTTCGCCCGTGGCGGATAAAATGGCCGCGAGATGATAGATCGTGTCGATATCGTATTTGCGGACGACGTCTTCGATCTGCTCCCGTTTCGTCACGTCGCAGAATTCAAAAGGTCCGGATTCGCGCGACACGGGGTCCGCGATTTTTTGAATGTCCGCGGCCACGACGTTGGAATCGCCATGCTTCCTACGCAGGACTTTGAGGAGATCGGTCCCGATCTGACCCGACGCTCCCGTGACCATGATCCTTTCCATCGTTTTCATATGAGGGCCTTCAAAAATAAGATTTTCTTTGTTTGACGGAATGGAGAATCATCACTTATAGCATATGGACCATTTGAAATCAAACGGGGAAATAGGGGATACTAGGAGAGCCATGAGCAGCCAAAGAATCGCTCTCGTCACGGGCGCCGGCCGGGGGCTCGGCCGTGAAATCGCGCTCGCCCTGGCGGACGCGACGGCCGGCGTCGCCGTTCATTACCTTTCGAGAAAAAATTCGGCCGAGGAAACGGCCCGCATGGTGCGCAACAAAGGGAAGCTGAGCGCGGCCCTGCGCGCGGACCTGACGAAGGAGAGCGAAGCGGCCGCCCTCGTCCGCGGCGTCGAACGGAAATTCGGACGGCTCGATATTCTCGTCAACAACGTCGGGCCGATCCTGATGAAACCCTGGATCGAGCTTACCGCCGGGGATTGGATCCGGATATTCCGGGCCAACCTTCTCAGCTCTTTTTCCTGTCTCAAAGCGGCGTTGCCTGGAATGCGGACGCGAAAATGGGGAAGGATCATCAATATCGGCTACAGCCGGGCCGAACAGCTCGCGGCGTTCCCGACGATCACGGCCTACGCCGCGGCGAAAACGAGCCTGCTCATCCTGACCCGGACGGCCGCCGCCGCGGAAGCGGGATCCGGGGTCACGGTCAATATGGTCTCACCGGGACTTTTAGAGGGCGGCGTCCTTCCGCCCGGGCTCAAGGCCGATAAAAGAACGATGGGGACTTTCGCCGATGTCGCCGCCGCCGTTTGTTATCTGACTTCGGACAAAGCCGGGGCGGTCACCGGGACCGATCTGATCGTGGCCGGCGCCTGGAAGATGTAGGAGATCATCATGAAAATCAGAAAATTTTTTGTTTTTTCAGCCATCCTGATCTTATTCGGCATCCTATCCGCCGGTTCGTCTCATCGGGCGATCCAAAACCGTCCGTCCGCGGCTGTCGTCATCAGAGACGTCCGCATTTTCGACGGCGACAGGATCATTCCTTCCGGAACCGTCGTCATCGAAGGAGAAAAGATCGCCGCGCTTGGACAGGGAATCATGGTCCCTCCGGAGGCCACGGTCATCGACGGTCATGGAAAAACGCTTCTGCCCGGCCTGACGGACGCCCATGTCCATGTCTGGAGCCCCGACCAATTGAAACAGGCTCTCGTGTTCGGCGTGACCACGGTCGTGGATATGTTCATGAGCGTCAATGTCATGCAGAGCATCAAGAAAGCGCGGGCCGAAGGCAAAGCGTCCGATCAGGCGTTCCTCGTATCGTCCGGGAGCCTGGCGACCGTCGCCGGGGGACACGGAACGCAATTCGGCGTGGCCATTCCGCTGATCTCTTCGCCTGACCAGGCCCGGGAATTCGTCGCCGGCCGCATCGCCGAGGGCTCGGATTTCATCAAGATCATCCATGACGACGGTTCAACCTATCATATGAAATGGAACACGTTGACCGACGCCGAGGTGGCGGCTTTGATCGACGCGGCCCACAAAAATGGGAAAAAGGCGGTCATTCATGCCGCCACCCTTAAGAACTGCGAGGATGCGCTGCGAGCGGGCGTGGACGGCCTGGCTCACCTCTATTTCGAAGACGCGTTTGATCCCGATTTCGGCAAGCTGGCCGCGAGACAAAAGGCCTTTGTCATTCCCACCCTCAGCATTCTTCGGACGATGTCGGGGACCGTCGATACCGAAAGCCTCATCGCGGACCCCGATCTGTCGCCGTTCCTGAAACCGGCTGACAAGCAGGGCCTTCAAACCGGCGTTCAATTCACGACGGGCAAGTCCGCTTATGCGTCCGCGGAGCGGGCCCTTCGCCAACTCAAAGCGGCGGGCGTCCCGATTCTGGCCGGAACGGACACTCCCAATCCGAGCACGGCCTTCGGCCCGAGCCTGCATCGTGAATTGGCCCTGCTCGTCGCGGCCGGGTTGACGCCGGTCGAAGTGCTGCGGGCGGCGACATCCGTCCCGGCGGATATGTTCCATATCGCCGGCCGCGGCCGCATCCGACAGGGTTTCGCCGCGGACCTTCTGCTCGTCGAGGGCGATCCGACGTCCGACATCATGATGACCCGCAAGATCGTCGAGGTCTGGAAAGACGGCGTCCGGGTGGACCGGAAAGCGTACGCCGCCGAAGCCTCGGTCGAAAGGGAGAAGGCCGCCCAGACGAGCAGCGCCCCGCCTCCGGAATATGGGGAATCCGGGATGATCAGCGATTTTGAAGGCGATCGGATCGCGTCCGCGTTCGGCGCGGGCTGGGTGATCTCGACGGATACGATTTACGGCGGCAAATCCCAGGCCGTCATGCAATTGGTCAAGGGCGGAGCGGCCGGGAGCCAAGGGGCCCTCCAGATCACGGGAGAAATCGTCGCCGGCGCGGCCTTCCGTTGGGCCGGGGCCATGTTCTCGCCGGGCAAAACGGTCATGGCTCCGGTGAACCTTTCGTCGAAGAAGGGGATCGGTTTTTGGGCCAAAGGCGACGTCCGCACGTACTCGATGTTAATATTTTCGCAAGGCCGAGGTTTCATCCCGGCGACGAAAATATTCTCGGCCGGTCCGGAGTGGAAGGAATACTTTTTCCCCTTCGCGGATTTCCAATTGGACGGCGGCGGTCTCATGGCCGTCTTCATCGGCGCGTATGACGAGCCCGGGAAATTCACTTTGACCATCGACAACGTCCGTCTCAAATAACGCCTGTCCCGTCGTGAACGCGGCCTTTATGAACAGGGGAACATGAATCGCACGATGCGGACGCATCTTGGCCTCCTCAAGAACTCCATCGGCGTTTTCATCGTCGCCGGTTTTCTCCTGACCGGCTGCGACGCCCGGAAAGCCCAGACCCAGAAAAGGATCGACGCGGTGGAAAAAGGCTTGATGCGGGCCGTCTTCTTGAAAGGCCTCAAGCCCGAAAAAATGGCCCTCGCCGAGCGGATGCCGTTTTACAAGGTTCCGGGCGTCAGCATCGCCGTCCTTGACAAGAATAAAATTGAATGGGTCCGCGCCTACGGCGTTCAAGATATCCTGACCCGCCGGCCCGTCACGAAGGACACGCTTTTTCAAGGCGGGGCTTTCAGTCAAATGATAGCCGCGGCCGCGGCGCTGCAATGGGCCGAAAAAGGAAAGCTCGATCTCCAATCCGATCTTGGTCCGCTGCTCCGGTCGTGGCGGCTCCCTCCGGCCGAATCCGGAGCGAATATCAAGATCACGCCGTTCGGACTGCTCACGCACAGCGGCGGGCTTTCGGACCAGGTTTTTGCCGGATACGCCCAGGATGTGCCTCTCCCGACTCTTATCCAGATCCTCGACGGAGAAAAACCGGCCAACAACGGTCCCGTCTGGACTCCCGGCCGTCGAAGTTCTGTTTCGCAAACGCGGTATAGCGAGTCGGGCTATGTCATCCTCGAACAATTGCTCGCGGACGTGACCGGAAAGCCGTTTCCCGCTTACGCGAGCGAAACCGTTTTCAAGCCGCTGGGATTGACCCACAGCACGTTCGCGCTTCCGCTTTCCGACGAAGATCGTCCGCGGGCCGCATCCGGACATCTCCGCGATGGTCAGCCGGCCAAAGGTCAATGGAACAATTATCCGGAAGCCGCGGCCAAGGGACTCTGGACGACGCCGTCGGATTTCGCTTCTTTTCTCGCCGATCTGCTGCAGGCAGCGACGGACGAGGGAGGGAAGATCCTCGCTCCCGCCACGGCCCGCCACATGCTCAGTCCCCAGGTCGAGGGCTATGGCTTCGGTTTCATGGTGGACGGCCGGGACGACGATATCCATTTCAGCCTTCTCGGGAAAACGAACGGATACGCCTGCTCCATGACGGTTTATCCGGCCAAAGGCCAGGCCGCTGTGATCATGACGAACAGCGACAACGGATTCGTCCTCATTCGTGAGATCATGTGCGCTCTCGCCGAAGCTTACGATTGGCCGCAATATCAACCCGAGGAGAAACCCGTCTTGAGGCTCGATCCGGCCACCACCGGCCTCTACATCGGCCGATATGAGGTCCATCCGAACTATGTCCTCGACGTGACGGCCGAGGATTACTACCTCGTGATCCGGCCGACGGATCAGGCCCCGACGAAATTCTACGCCGAGGGCCAGACGCTTTTCTACGCGACCGATCCTTATATCCGGATCCAGTTCATGAAGAATAAGCAGGGCCTTGTCGACAGCCTGGTCCTCTGGCAACAGGATTTCGAGCTCGAGGCGAAAAAAATCCGATAACGCGGCGAGTTGGAATCGCCGAAGGAGGCCGCATGGCCGGGAAACGAAGCATCGCCATTCTCACGGGGGGAGGTGACTGTCCGGGCATCAACGCCGTCATCCGGGCCTTGACCAAGAAAGCCATACTGAAATACGGGATGGAGGTCATCGGCATCCAGGACGGATTCGATGGCCTCATCCGCGATCGCCATAGAAAACTGGCCTATAGCGATGTCTCGGGAATCCTGACGATGGGAGGGACCATCCTCGGCACTTCCAATATCTCGAATCCCTATCGGTGGGCCGAGCCGAAGGGGAAGGAAATCGTTTTCAGAGATGTCTCGCGGACGGTTCTGGCCAATTTGAGAGCGCTCAAAGTCGAGGGCCTTGTCTGCGTCGGCGGGGATGGGACGCTCGCAATCGCCGGGAGGCTCATGAAGGACGGCGCGCGGATCGTCGGCGTTCCCAAGACGATCGACAACGACCTCTGTGGAACCGACGTCACCTTCGGGTTCGATTCGGCCGTCGCCGTCGCAACGGACGCCGTCGACCGGGTCCATTCGACGGCCCAGTCTCATCACCGGATCATGATCGTCGAAGTCATGGGCCGGCGGGCGGGATGGATCGCGCTCTACGCGGGCGTAGCCGGCGGCGGAGACATCATCCTCATTCCGGAGATCCCGTATTCCATCGAGGCCATCGCGGCCAAGGTCAATGATAGGAAGAAGCGTGGAAAGCGTTTCAGCATAATCGTCATCGCCGAAGGGGCCAAACTGGTGGGCGGCGAAATCGTCGTCAAAAGGCTCGTCGAGAAGAGCTTCGAGCCCGTCAGGCTGGGCGGAGTGGGATTTGTTCTGGGCGAACAGATCGAACGCGCGACCGGGGTCGAGACGAGGACCGTCGTCCTCGGGCATTTGCAGCGAGGCGGCTCTCCCACGGCCCATGACCGTATCCTCGCGACGCAACTGGGGGCAGAGGCCGTGGACTTGATCGTCCGGAAGGAATTCGGCCGGATGGTCGCCGTGCGAGGCGGCTCGATGACCTCGGTTTCTTTGGAGACGGCCGCGGGCGGTCCTCGGCTCGTCCCGCTCGACCACCATCTCGTCGCCGCGGCGCGGGCTCTGGGGACGAGTTTCGGAGATGAAATCTCGTAAGCCCTAGGGTGAACAACATGAACGAGACCGTTCTCGTCGGCCGGCAAATTCTCTTGGAGGGATTTCCCTGGTTCACGGGGAAGGGGCAATACCCATTGCCCGCCTATTCTGAATTCATGCCGTCGCCCAGGCTCGGCCGGAGCCCTTATGGCGAAGCGGACTCGCTGATTTTTCCGGAAGAGGATCTTTACGGCTGGAACATTTCCGAGATCGAAGAGGAATACGAGCTCGGGCCGGGGCTGCGCCATCTCGGTCGTCAGATCGTGGGCGATCTCGCGCGGCTGGGCGAGGGCAAGTCCGAGTATCATATCGCCGGGCATAAAGGTCGCAATCTCGTCGACAATCCGTATTGGCCGCCCGAGCTCGCGGCCCATGCCGGCAGGATCCCGCATGAACGTTATGTCGTCCTCCTGCCTTTGGCCCTCTCCCGGACACAGGATGACAAAGGCCGCGTCCGCTGGACTTTCTTCGGATCGAGCGAGCAAGGGCCGGAACGGGCCTTCTGGAAAAGCTTTTATTCCGCTCCCGATCGGGAAATTCCCGAACGGGAGTCCCTGGCGTTTCTCTTCCGGATCCTGTCGGACGCGTATGGGGAGACCGTTCAAGACGCGTCCGGGCTCCGCCGGATCGGATTCCGCATCCTGCCGTCCGAGAGCGATCCAAGATTTCCCTACTGGCGCGACGAAACCCGTCCTTCATGGACACGCGGGTTGATCGTCGAAGATTCCTCCCTCCCCGAAGACGTTCGCTATATTCTGACGTTTCGACCCTTTGGCCGTCTTCCCACCGCGGTCAAAGAACGCTATTTTTCCGGGCGTCTCGCGCTTTTGCCTTTTCCCGGAAGCCTCGTCTTCTGGGGGCAGCCGAGCTATATTCGGCTGCAGGAACAACTCCCTCTCGCGATGCAGATTCCTCTCCAGCGGCTCGCCGCGCGCCATGACGCTCCCGGAGGCATCAGGGTTCCGCAATCGGGATGGCTCCATGAACCCGGGTCCGATCACGTATCCGCGGAGATCCACCCGGATTTGCTCGTCAATACCTACCGGCGGACGAGCCGTTGGGACCGGGTCCATCGGCACGAAGCGGACGCGGCCCTGAGCGCTCTCGAGGACCGGGTCGCGCGGGTCCTTTTCAGCACGGCCAGCGAAGCCCTGAGGCTTTACTCCAAGCCCATGGCCAGAAACTGTCAGATCTGGGCCGAGGATTCCCGGCTGCTCCTGGACGGGCCGAACGCGGCGCCCAATCAAATCGCCGATGCCGCTCGAAAGGTCGTCCAAGGCGGCCTCTTCCTGTATCGCTTCCAGTTCCCGGCCATGCGGGTGGGACGTCACGAACTTTACTGGCATCGCCCGCTGGCCGCCTATTGGTCCGCCGAAAAAGCCGAAGCGGAGATGATCCCCGACGCCCCACTCGGTTTTCTGACCGCGTATCGGGCCGATGCGCCGGACCCCGCTCGTCCCGTCATCCTCTGGCCGCGTTTGCTCAGGAGAGAGGCGATTTTAGCGGCGCTTCGCGACATCGATAACCGGCGCGAATATTACAAGCATCAGACGGCCCTGAACATTCAGACTTTATACGACGCTTTTCGTCTATGGGGGAACCGGCCGCTGCCGCGAAGTTTCGCCAGGAATCTTTTGCGCGTGGCCGAGAACGAAAAACTGAGCGGATGGCTTTCCGAACTCTTTCAAAAAATTGCCGATCCAAATATGGGGGATAAGTTACGGCAGGAGATCGAGCGATTCATCGAACCGCCCGCCAAAGCGGAGGCGTCCGGCCGCGGCCCGGGCGATTTCCCGTCGCCCGCGCTTCCCGAAGCGATCACCTTCGAGGAGACGGCGACGCGTCCCTTCGAAGAGAGTTTCTGGAACGATATCTTCGTCCTTTCCCATGGCGAGTTTCTGAATAAAGATAACGCCGACTGCGTTCAGGAACCGCAGACGTTGAGCCGATTGATCCATCGTCACCGGGACCTGGAAGCCCTGGGAGATTATCTCCTCGGCCGCCACCGGCGAGCTATCGCGGCGGCGGGAATGGACGGCCGGGCCGTTTGCGGAGAAATGCCCTTTCATTGGAAAACGGATTTCGATTACCCGCTTTTCGGAGGATGGAAGAACAATCAGGAAGGGCACACCTACGAGCGCGACCTTCTCGTGGTTATCCCCGGAAAGAACCGCGGCGAAGCGGTCGTCCTGGCCGATCATTACGATACGGCCTACATGGAGGATGTCTACGAAAAAGAACGCGGCGGAAGCGGAGCCCGCCTGGCCGCGGCCGGCGCGGACGACAATCATTCGGCCACGGCCGCGCTGCTCGGGGCCGCGCCGGTGTTCTTGAAGCTGGCCAAAGAGGGCCGGCTCGAGCGCGATATCTGGCTCCTTCATCTGACGGGCGAGGAATTCCCCGCGGATTGTCTCGGCGCGCGGCACTTCTGCCGGGCCCTCGTCGAAGCCGCGTTGAAAATAAGGACGGGCAAGGATGCGTTCATCGACGACGGCCGGGGCCCCGGGCTTTGCCCGGGGGTCAACTTCCGCCGCGAAGGCTCGTCCCTTGACCTTTCCGCGGTGCGCATCGCGGGCATTTACGTCATGGATATGATTGCCCACAACCGGGACGGGGAAAGGGATGTCTTCCAGATCTCTCCGGGCAAGGACGCGAGATCTCTCTCCCTGGCCTGGCACGCCCATCTCGCCAATCGGATCTGGAACGCGAAGGCGGAGGAATGGAACAGGCGCGCCGAACGCCGGGGGCGGGGCCGCGGCCGGCGGAGTCCGGACGGACTCAAGATTCCGGAGACGGCCCTTCATCCTCATCTCAGGGGAGAAGTGAGGACATTGGACGATCCGCGCAGCTCTCTATTCAACACCGACGGCCAGATTTTTTCCGACGCGGGCGTGCCGGTCGTACTCTTCATGGAGAATTACGACATCAACCGGAAGGGCTACCACGACACCTTCGACACGATGGAAAACATCGATCTGGATTACGGGGCCGCGGTGGCGGCCATCGCCATCGAAGCCGCGGCCCGGGCGGCGAATGCCCCGCCGGGGCCGTAGGGATGCGGATGAATCCCTTCAGTTGACGATCTACGGCTATGCTTTTGAGAGGCTTTATCAAAAGCCTCCGAAGGCCTTGATGATCGTTGATTTCGTGAAATCCAAGAGGCTCTAGCTAATTACGCTCGAAACCCGCCGGGTTGAATCAAGTTGCCATTGGCTTCACGCGGCCGTCATCCAGGCTCTCAAAGGGATCGACCAGAGAATCTTCTTCCCTCGAACCGATTTATGGTGCAAGGACTGCGAGTATGCAGGCTACTGCTAGGAATGGCAGGAGTGTTGACCCAATAAAAAGTATGTTATGATAATTAGGAAAGGTGGGATTATAAAAGGGCTCCATTACTCAATGAATAATCAATAACAATAAGGTTTGAATCGTTATGGTAAAAAAAACAAATCAACCTGAGCTGAAAGCTGCAAATTTGTCGCTTAAAGAAATAGAAATGGCTATTCCAAAAATCGAGAGAAGAATCGCTGATCTTGAGAGTATTGACGTAAATTCGGTCAACGACAGAAACGATCCAACGATTGACGCGATAGAGAAACAGTTAGATACGCTGCTTGTCTCAATTTATGGTGTGGGTACAGTGGAATATGATCGTTATCATTGGTCTATAACAAGGCTTGATACTGCGGGTGTCAATTTGATGTATGAAACTCCAATTTATGAGATACGAGAAGGTCTAAAGCAAGGAATTGCTATGGCAAAAGCAAATCTTGAATCAATCAAGAAAGGATTTCTTGAAGAGCTTAGTGATGCCGGGCATACTGCGATAGGAAAGACTCTGAAAGCTTATGAAGGATTAGAGCTTCATCCGGCGGTTGAGCGGGCCGTTGGCCAGCTTTTTAAAGACGGTCATTATGCCAATGCGATTGAAGACGCGGTGAAGGCCCTTAATGCTTTAGTAAGGCTAAAAAGCGGAGCAAATGATAAAGACGGCGCTACTCTGATGGAATATGTCTTTAGCCCTAAAAATCCAGTATTGAAATTCAATAAACTCGCTGATTCTTTTGATCTTGACGAGCAGAAAGGATTTATGATGATGTTCGCCGGATCTGTCGCAGGATTACGAAATCCAAGGGCTCACAAAATCATTAAAGATGATGCTGAAATGGCGCTTGAGTTTATTGCATTCATTAGTCTGCTCGCAAAACTTGCTGATAAGGCCAGGAAATGAGATCTCGAGATTATTGAGGTTGGCTGTCTCCGGCACAATTAGAAACGTGATCAATTCGGAGAATATAATAAAATAATTTATCTTATTGATAATTTAACGATCATTTAAGTAGTGAGGCAGAGGATATTAGAACGTGCCTAGACCAAGAAATAGATATGCAAATAGATTAGTCAGAATAGATTTTGATAAGTTTATATTATACAACTCTAATCCAAGAGATGCCTTTGAAAGCCTGTCATATTTCCTTTTCTGCCGCCGATTCGGAGTTACTTATGGAATTTTTCGTTATAAAAACCAGGCTGGCATAGAAACCAATCCGCTAAAAGCAGGTAGAGATTTAATTGGCTTCCAGTCAAAGTATTTTGAAAGTAAAATCGATAAATCTCAGCTTATCGACAGTTTGAAAATAGCTAGAGAAAAACATCCAAAAATAAATAAGTTGATATTTTATATAAATAAAGAATTTACTGAAGGTCGCCGCTCAACAACTAATATTCCTCAAAGCCAAAAAGCAGTTGAGGGGTGTGCGAAGAAACTAGGTATCAAGATTGAATGGGTTGTACCCAGCAATTTTGAGATATTGCTCAATGAGCCAACGAATCTTGATTTAGCACAATTATACTTTAATACACCTAATCAGTTCGGATTCATTAAAGGTGGGGCTAATCACAGAATCCAGACTTTCCTACAATCCGACGAATATCTGAATTTGCCATTGGCTAAGGGCGACAAAATCGTGAAAAAGCCAATCACCAGTATCCTGCGAAGTAAACAAAAATGTTTTTTGATAATTGGTCATCCGGGTTCGGGGAAAAGCATCTTCATCCATTTTCTTTTTCGAGAGATTGGCGGTTTAAACAAAAAAACGGAAAGGCAAATGGCCAAACTTCTGGTACGAAACCAGGCAGTCCCCATGCTTATTAATTTGAAAGACTGTATTGCTGAAAGCTTGGAGAATTTAATTAGGGCAAGACAGGTTGAATCAAACGTAAGAGGACAAAGCATGGGGTTTATATATCTTCTCGATGGTCTTGATGAACTTAGTGAGGATAGAGCGGATCAAGTTCTTTCATCTTTGAGAGAACTTGAGCAAAAATCCGGAACAAAAAAGATTATTATTTCTTGTCGATCGGGCAATATGAACAGGATAAAAGTTCCTGTCTACCTACCGGATATTATTGAATTCCATTTTTGTGATCTCGATTTGGCAGATATTAATAAGTTCTTTGCTGCAAAACACGATAAGAAAAAAATTAAGTTGTTGGATCGGCTCCATAAAATCAATCAAAAAGTATTGAAGGAAATCAAGGATATTCTTTTAATTGGGCTATTGTGGGATACAATAGAAAAACTCGGACCAATTAGTACTGTCGCGGATTTAATCGAGCAGAAGATTAATCTTCTATTAGGTAATCCGGATCACAAAAAGAACGTTGATAGCCTTAATTTGCTGGATACCAAATCGAACGAAATAATTGCGCTTAATCAGGAGATTTCATTTAGATTCCAAAAAAAGCTTTCATATCGCTTCCATCGAAAAGAACTACAGGAAATCATTCTTAATATATTTCCCCGGCTTGACTACAAATCTGTTAATGAATTGCTAAATTATCTGAGCAACTTGTTCTTTGACGGCAACTATATAGACGATGATTCTAGCCCAAGCTTCATATACCAACATCGAAGTTATCAAGAGTTCTTTTTCACCCAACGATTGAAAATTGAGTATGAGGGTAACCCAGTCATTCTTCGGAATTTGGATATACTATCAAATCGTGAATACTTTGAAGGATACTTTATGCCGTATTTAAGAAAAGAATACGAGAGAAAAGAAAATATTACAGGATTACTCGATTTGAATTTAATCGATGTATATCTAGGCAACCACAGTGGCTTCGGAGTCGATGATGCATATTATTTAAATTCATCAGAATTTATTCCTGCTTTAGCTAATCAAAATCACTATCTAATTGATGAGCTACTTGAAAGTGAATATTTCCAGATGAATAAAATTCTATTTATCGATACAAGAATATTAAAAGAGAAATTCAAGCAATGGCAAAAAGAAAAAGATGATTTTAGGCTAAACGACTACCTCTCTTCAATATGGAGTAGCGGTATAAGCGCTCTTTTGAAGCACATTGTGATTTTCTGGAAGGAAAATAACAAAGAAGTGGCTAGAAAGTTGCTGGGCAATCTCAATGAAGCAGCCTCAATTTACAAAGAGAATAAGTATTTAGAGCAGGTCAATAAAGAGCGAAAACCCGACAATCCCTATTGGATACAATGGGAGGATTATATTTTTATTCTAATTTGTATTCAAGGCAATAAAGTGGCCGATATTTTTAGAAGAATAATTCGTCAAAATTATCAAAATATTGAAGATGGGTCGAATGCTTATTTTAGAAAAAATGAAGGGAAAGATAAGTTGGTCAAATCTTTCTTTAATGTTGTTATGCGTTATCGCCCTTCCTCTCTCATTTTAGACATCGATCAGATGGACGATTATGAGTTTACTGCCTTCCTTGATGTGCTTCGTTCGTATAAATTACTTGACATGTTCATAAATGACAAAAAGCTACAGGCTAAGATTAGGTCGGCATTAACCGCTAGAAATATCGTATTTTCAGAAGAGAAATTCTTTATTGCTTTTTATAAAGCTTTTTTGGGTATCCCGTTTATCGAGGACGAGAATAATTTATTAAGAGAATTGCTAAAGAATCTCAAAAACGAACGTAAGATTGATTGGAGCCTCCATGAGGTTCCAATCAAATATTCATTTATTTCATTTGCACTTGGTGAAAATAGTATTGAAAGCTTAAAACCTAATTCGCAAGATCATGTTAGCTACTATGACGAGCTTGCTCTATATTCAGCATTGTTTGATGTATATGTGAAAATCTTGGAGGGGAAAAAGACTATTGGACAGGCACTCCGGGGCTATATATCTTATGTTGATCACAATTATCAAAGTGGAAGGCTTTATCTTGAAGTGGATATCTCCTTTTTATGGGCAGAAATATTTAGTATTTCGAATAATTTACCAACTGATGACCTAATCATTCTAAAAACTCAATTATTACGAGAAGGTACAAATATAATTCCTTATAGCTTTCACTATCATCTTGTTGCGATCAACAAAAAGTTATTTGATAAACTTGTAAATGAAAGTGACATAATAAACTATGAGGACGCGCTCAAAAGCGCTAACGATTATCAGTCCCTTGTGAACGATTGTTTTTCTCTTGCTATATTCTACTCAAGATTGAACGAAGAAAAATCAAGATTTTATTTCATAAAAGGTCTAAAGAACGGGGTCCTCAGGCATGGTTGGCGAAAAGATACCCTGGTTAGTTACCAACTCGTAGAAGGCCTGGAGATTCTTTGGAGAAATAATTGGGAGACCAGAGAAAAACTGATCAAACATGCACACGATGTATTTAATTTGACTCTTCGCGTTAGCGAGTTCACCGACGGAAAACATACCTGGCAGGGACCATATAACGTCATTGATCTTGTTTCGAAGTATGATGTTAAGCTTGCCGAATTATTGAAAAAGAAACTGATAGATAAGAAGGGCTATTCAAATTACAACAACATAGCGGTGACGAGTGTTTTACTTGGTCGAGTTCGTCTTGGCGATGCTCTTGAGGATTTAGAAAAAGAAATGTCTGAGTTTCGAAAAGATTATGATTATGAGGGCAAGCCGAACTCAGATATTTACGAACAAAAAATTACTGTTTATGTTGCTATCGCCGAATCTGATTTATATGAGGATCAAGAACGAGCAGACGCTCTGGCCAAGGCTTATGATTTGGTCGAGGAGATGAAAAAAGAAAACGTATCGTACTATCTTAACGATAGTCACTTCAGAGAGCTTAAGATTCGTTACCGAGCCTTATGCCAAAAATACCGAAAAAATCCAAATGTGGAGATTGAAGAAAAGAACGATCTGCCTCTGAATAATAATTTTTCTGAACCAGACTTTATAAAAGATTTACAGAAAAATAACACTAAATCCAAGATTAACAATTTATATAATAAAATAGGGAACTATGAATCCGGTATTGTGCTAACCCGGAAAGATTCCTGGAAGGCACTGCTAGAGCAAACTTATAAAATATCCCGTAGCATAAGACCGTTCATCAAACTACTCGAGAGCTTTAGCTTTCCTAATACTGACTTTTACACCAATAACTCCCCATACTTTCATTATGGACTAGCTTTCGCATTATCAAATATAAACATGAAACCTGAGGCGGTAAGACATCTTTATAAAAATACAGGTCATGGTGGATTTATTAATATGATGAAAGTATACGAGGTTATCGGCGACAAACAGATGAGCAACAAGCTTTTTAACCGATATTTGCAGCTTTGTCACTTCTTGAGCGATTAGTTAATATTGAGAAATGGTAATTGAAACAAAAAGCTCTCCTAAAGAACGCCAGAAAAATTGGAGGTTCAGCTGCACTTACATGATATTGATATTCGTATTTATGCTTCGATAAAACACGTTAATATAAATATGACAAAATCGCAAAGAAAAATTGTAGACAATCTTATTGCGGAAGGGAGAAAGAACTTACAAGCCCCACGCGAGAAGAAAATTAATTTTGAGACTGGAATTGATAAGGCGGAAGAATTACTAAACGATTTAGAGCGCTTTCCGCACTTCTTTCTGCTAGTGTATTGTCTCATAAATAAGTTGCATATATAGTCGATCTGCTGTATCATGGGCATAATGGAGGTGCCCATGAAAACAGGCCGGCCCAAAAAAATGAACATCGCTCTGACGAAGGAGGAG
>Ga0187886_1000467_pt1 | contig 48227 bp, 35 predicted proteins | sample June2016WEW_20_1_FD_133001 | JGI IMG/M metagenome (GOLD analysis project Ga0187886, IMG submission 133001) | Peatland microbial communities from SPRUCE experiment site at the Marcell Experimental Forest, Minnesota, USA - June2016WEW_20_150 | ecosystem: Environmental > Terrestrial > Soil >... | reverse complement strand
GAGCGGGTAGCCGTAGACACCTGCGCTGATTGCCGGAAAGGCGACCGTTCGAGCGCCCGCGTGGTCCGCCAGATGTAGAGATGTCGCGTACGCCGACCGGAGCAGGGCCTCTTCCCCCTGGCTGCCGCCCCGCCAGATGGGGCCAACGGCATGGACGATCCACTTGACGCCGTGCTCTGCCATCCGTCCGGAACCCGTGATGACGGCACTCCCCGTGGGGCAACCGCGGTATCGAGACCGCAGCTCCGCGGCGAGCTCGGGCCCGGCGGCGTGGTGGATGGCTCCGTCGACGCCACCGCCACCCGCGAGCTCCTGGTTGGCGGCGTTGACGATCGCGTCCGCCCGGATCGTCGTTATGTCGCCGGCCTGCAGCTCGATCCAGGCCGCGGCGTGGGCTGGCCTTGGGACCTCAAGCCGGCGCTGGCCGTTCATGGCTCCAGGTTACGGCACAGAAGCCAGCATGGCGCCACTCAGTCTCGCGGCGAGCGTGATACTGCGCGCATGAACGACAAACCCCGGGTCCAGCCCGAGTCCCGGGCTGAGTGGCGAGCGTGGCTCGAGGCCAACCACCGGACCTCGGCCGGGGTCTGGATGGTGTCGTGGAAGCGCGGCACCGGCAAAGGGACCGTCGGCTACGAGGATGCGGTGGAGGAGGCGCTCTGTTTCGGCTGGATCGACGGCGTTGTCGGCCGGCTCGACGACGAGCGGGCGATGCAGTGGTTCGCGCCACGCCGGCCGAAGGGGACCTGGGCGCGCTCGAACAAGGAGCGAGTTGCTCGACTCGAGGCCGCGGGCCTTATGACCGAGGCTGGGCTGGCGGCCGTGGCCCTGGCTCGCGCCAACGGGTCGTGGGAGTCGCTCGATGCGATAGACGGGCTCGTCGTGCCCGACGACCTGGCCGCTGCCCTCGCGGATTGGCCGGGGGCGCGGGAGAGTTTCGACGCGAGCTCGGCGTCGATCCGCAAAGCCGCGCTGGCCTGGGTCTACGGGGCCAAGCGACCGCAGACGCGGGCGGCGCGCGTCGAAAAGATCGCGACGATCGCCGGGCATGGCGAGCCGATCGCCAACCTCAGGCGGCGCGACTGAGGCTGGGGGAGAGGTGGTCGGGGCGGTGGGATTCGAACCCACGATCTCGTGCTCCCAAAGCACGTGCCTTGCCGCTAGGCCACACCCCGAGCGGAGTGAATGATACGGCGGCGGGGATGGCGTGTGGCCCAGTTGGCAGATCCGACCGACCGAGCCGGGCGAGAACGTCGAACGTTTGGGATGGCGCGGCCGACCTTGTCGAGGCCAGCCGGCGCCGTCACAACGTGATCTGCGGTTGGCTAGATGCGACCCAGGACCGAAATTGCGAGGGTCTTCTCGGCGTCCATCAGCTGGCTATCCGATGCGCCCTTGAGGATCACGGCGGTCGTGAACGTCGTCTGGTCCTTGCGGACGTTGAGCACCACCATGCCGGCGCCGAGGCTCACGTAGTAGGCGTCGTCGCCGATGCCGGGGACCTGCGTGATGGTTACGCCAGCGATGGATTTCTGCGTTGGCTTGAAGTCGGCGACGCTGGTGATGGATATCTCGGCGGAGTCGGTGGCCTTGGCGGAGTCGACGAAGATGCAGCTATGGGCTCCCGGTTCTGGGGCCGCTCCCGGATCGACCGGCTTGCCCAAGACGGCCGCGGCCTCACTGGCGGTGATCAGCGAGCAGGCATCGAGCGTCTGCGGAACGCCGGCTGTCGGCTTGTCGGTGGCGCCGATCGCAGTCTGCGCCGCGCCGGCTTGTGTCCCAGTGGCCTGAGGGACGCCGGTAGCGGCGGACCCACTACACGCCGCGACGAGTCCCGTCACGAAGGCAAGCACAATCCAAGTTCTGCGCACAGCTGAAGTCTCCCTGAGCCCAACCGATGGGGTCGTGGTTGCCGCATCTTGCAGGGACGGCCGGCAAACGAACCGGCGCGCACCAATACCAGACGACGACCTCGCGGGGCCCTGTTCTCGAACCATAGGGCCAGGCACGCGATATGCGACCGGAAGGGCGGCGTTGTTGCGCCGGGCGAGTGCGGAGGGTCGGTGCCCGCAGGTCGTATTGGCGACCAATCGCGCAATAATCGGCGGCTTCAGCGCTCGCCCACTCACGCTCATGACCCGCTCAGCGCCACCGCTTATCCGCCTCGGCTCCCAGAGCACGTGCCTTGCCGCCAGGCCACACCCCGATCCTGGCCAATCGTACGCGGCGGGAGGCGGTCGCCACGCCGAGCGCTAAATGCCGTTGCGCCCGGGGGCCGGGCGCAACGGGCGGAGTTCGGGCGGGGGTGGTGACGCGGGCTGGCGGCGGCTGGCCCGCGCCGCCGGCTGGCAGGCTGTCAGCTGTCGAGAACCTTGAGCAGGATCGCCGGGTAAACGAATTCATCCGGGGTGACGCACATGATGTCGTAGAGGTTGTTGCTCATGACGACACCCAGCGTCCCGCCTGAAACTTGAGTGCTGTCCAGGATGCGAACCTGGTCCACGTAGACCCAGCTCGGAGGGTCATTTACGTTGGCGCGCGGCGATTGATACGCGTTGCCGGTGATCATCTCCCAGGTAGTGCCGTCTGCGACTGGGACGACGTAGAGGCTCGCCCCCTTTAGGCCGCCCTTGAGCGCCGCGGGCATGTTCGTAATCGTAAAAGTGAGCGCCGCCCCACGCGGTATGACCGTCGGGCCGGCGTAGGTGCATTTCTGCCCGTCCCAGGTGACCGTTGCGGACAGCACTTGTGACGTCGCCGTCGCCGTGGGTGTGACCGGGGCCGCGGCCGTCGCCGCGGGTGTGACCGTCGCCGGAACCGAGGTCGGCGTCGGTGTGGTGCTTGCGCTGCACGCTGAGACAACCAGCGCCAGCGCCCCGATCATGGTGGTGAAGCGTCCCATGACGCACCCCTTCCGTTGTTCGATGCCCCGGTCTCCATCTGCCCGGGCGTCCCGACGATCCTGTCCCAGAGCGGTTTGCCTCCGGCAAGGAACCGGCAAGTTGTCGGGTCGGTCCGACGAACCCATCTCTCACTTCTTCTGTTGCCAGCTTCCGTCGATCTCGGTGAGCACCTGCGACAGGCTGAGTCTCCCCAGTGTCAGGTAGCTCAGCATCCCCTGATCGACCGCGGCCGCGACCCGGGTCGGCATGAGATCCGAGGCAGCGACGCGGAACGTCCCGGCGCGCAAGGCACCCTGCACCAGGTTGCGCTCCTGCGCCGCGACGCCGTCCAGCGCGACGGTGGGGTCGAGTTGCCCGGTCGGCCACATACCCGCTCCGAGGAACGATGAGGTCGCCGTGGCGGAAAACGTCTCGTTCAGGAGGTAGGCCACGAGCTGGCGCACCTCGGGGCGGTCGTGGAACACGACGACCGTGAACGCCCGCCCGCGAACCATGCCGGCGTAGGCCGGGGTGGCGGCCGGGAAGGGGAAGGCGGCCAGCGTGGCGGATGCGCCGGCAGGCAAAGCCACGCGTTCCGCCCCATCCCCGAGGTGGAGCCAGCACTCTGGCGGGTCGACGAACATGGGCCAGGCCGCGAGATCCTCCGGGGTCTGGGCGGCGGAGGCCACGCCGCCGAGCACAGACCCGTCGGCGAAAGCCAGGTTGCCGAGCTCGTCGAAGGCGCCCTTCACATCGCTGATGGTGGAGCCGCCGGGCTGCAGAGCCCAGCGGTCGTAGACCTCGGGGCCGGCCGAACGGAGCAAGAGTTCCTCGACCAAGTCCGCGGCGCTGGCACCCGAGTTCGGCCCGGCCTCGAGCCCAAGGCACCACGGCGTGTGCCCGTCGACGATCATCTGGGCGGTGAGGCTCTTCAGTTCATCCCAGGTGCGCGGGACCTTGTAACCGGCTTTCTCGAATGCCGCCTTTGGGTACCAGACCAGGCTCCCGGCCTCTGTGGCCAACGGTGCCGCGTACAGGCCGCCACTGGTCGCGGGCCAGGCGCCGTCGGCGCCGACGGTCCCAAGCTGGACCAGATAGTCGCCGGCCGTCGAGCGGAGCCTCTCGACGTCGACCAGGCCGGAAAGGTCGACGAGCCGCCCGGCCCGCGCCCACTCGGCCACGAGAGACTGCCGTTCGACGACCGCCACGTCGGGGAAGTCGCCCGCCGCGATGCGTGTTTCCAGATCGGAGTCCGACCTCGTCGCCCAACCCACGTCGATGCCGGTGTGCTCCTCCAGGGGCGCCGTCAGGGGTCCGAGATCGACGGGGAGCTGCGAGACGGCGTCCACTCGGGTCCCAGCCAGCGAAGCGCTCGCAAGGCGTTCTACGGGCACGACCCCCGACGTCGTGTAGACGTCGAGGGTCCGGGCCGTGCTCCCCGCCGCTGGGGCTGCCGGACACGCGTCGACGTGGAGGTAGATCCGGCACTCCTGCGTCGTGAGGCCGCGGCCTGCAGCCTTCGTCGCGAGAGCCATGAGCTTCTCTGGCGGTAGGAGCATGATGCCGCGTGCTCCGCCGGGGCCGGTCCGGACGGCTGAGGGAGCCCCGGCCGCCGGATACGCGACGTGGGACGCCTGGAGCGCCCAATGGAGCGCATCCATCGCCTCCTCGACGACGTACCCTCGGCCGGCCGTGGCTTCCGCAGCCTGCACGGCGAGCAGCAGACTGAGGCTGGTATTCGTGCCCAGGTTCCCGATCGACGCGGCGGTCAGCTCCCGAGCGTAGGAGAGGTCAGCCTGCTCCCGCGCCGTCTCGCCCTGGCCGTACACCACGACCGACAACGAGGTAGCCACGAGGGCGGCCACGGCCAGCACTGCCACGAGGGCGCGCAGCCGCGTCGTCGCCCGACGCTCGAGCGCGCGTTCGTGTGCGGTGCGGGCTGCGACAGCCTCTTCCTGTCGACGTCGGTCAGCGAGGCTCGCTTGGAGCAGGTCGTTCTCCGGAGCGCCCAGGCGCAGGTCCGTCGTGGCGGCCCATGAAGCGAACAGATCGAGCCGGCTTCCCGAGAGCAAGAACCCGGCGTCCCGGCCGGCATGGATCCAGTCGGTCGCCGCGTCTACCAGGCGGCGTCGCGTCCAGAGATCCTCGCGCGCCTCCTCGATCCATCCGGCAAGTCGAGGCCACCGCGTCAAGAGCGCTTCGTGGGCGACCTGGACGGTCGGCTCACCGGTGACCGCGTCCCGGTCGAACGAGAGGAGGCGCCGGCGGCCGAATTCGTCTATCGCCTCGTCGGCGCGCCGCTTGTCGTCGGCGAGCTCACGGAGCTCCGAGCGCGGAACACGCCGCGCGGTCGGCTCGCCGGATTCGCCCGGTACGACGAGACGCAGGAACGCCTGACGAGCGATCTCGCGCCCATCGGCGTCCAGGGCGCCGTAGACATCGTCGGCTCGACGTGCGAGTGCCCCCAGGACGCCACCGACCGCTGCGTAGCCCTCGCGGGTCAACCGGCGCCCGTCGCTCCGCTCGAACAGCTCGGTGAGCGCGTACTGGAGGAGCGGGAGCTCTCCCGGCTGGCGGGCCACGTCCGCAATCACCTCCGTGGCCAGCCCCGGCTCCAGCAGCACCCCGACCGACTCCGCCGGCCGCACGATGGCGCGCTCGAGCTCGTCGCGGGCAAGGGGCGTGACCACCTCGGTGCCGGTCCGAATGAGCTCGCCCAGTCCCTGGGACAGGAGGGGATGGGCAAAGAAATCGGCCCGCAACGTCGCGACCACGAGCAGCCGGCCATCACGAGCCGACAACGCCTCGACCAGCGCCGTGACGAAGCGCGACCGCTCCGCCTCGTCTTCGACGAGAGCGTAGAGCTCTTCGAACTGGTCGATGACGAGGAGAGCGCGGCCGTCCCCGGGCAGGATCTCCGCGAGAGCGCCCCCGAGGTCGCAGTCGCGCTCCAGCCGGTCGTCCAGATCCGAAGGAGCCTTCGGCGCGATGGTCCGGAGCGCCGCCGTCAGCTCGCGGAACGGTCGCGCTCCCGGCAGCATCACGGCGATCCCCCAGCGATCGGATCCCGGCAGCGCTCCCGCGCGGAGCGCGGGGACCAGGCCGGCCCGAACGGCGCTGGACTTGCCGCTCCCGCTCGGGCCCACCACCGCCAGGAGCCGGCCTGCCCGTGCCACCGACGCCAGGCGCTCGAGGAGGCGGGCGACGAGCGCCTCGCGACCGAAGAAGTCCGCGCTGTCCCGCTCCTCGAACGGTCGGAGCCCCTTGTACGGGTTGCGAACTGCGCGCCGTCGTCCGGGCGGGTCCAGTCGGGGATCCTGGCGCAGAATCCAGCCCTCGAGCTGCTGGAGCTCGGGCCCGGGATCGATGCCGAGCTCATCCGCGAGCACCTGTCGCCCAACGCCGTATGTCCGGAGCGCCTCCGCCTGCCGGCCCGCGCGATAGAAGGCGACCATGAGCTGTCCGCGCACCCGCTCACGGAGCGGGTGCTCCGTGACGAGGGCTTCCAGCTCGTCGATGACGTTCGCATGCCGGCCCAGCGCCAGATCCGCCTCCAGCCGGTCCTCCACTGCATGAAGGTGAAGTTCCTGCAGGCGCCGGATCTCGGGCTGGACGACAGGCTCGTCGGCGAGGTCGGCATACGGCTCGCCGCGCCACAGAGAGAGCGCATCTTCGAGGCGGGCGCGAGCCGTCTCGGGGTCGTCGGCGAGCAGGCCCCGCCCCTCCAGGACGAGCCGCTCGAAGCGGACTGCGTCGATGTCGTCCGGCGCCACGCGGAGGACGTAGCCGGCGGGCTCCGTCGCGAGAACCCCGTTCGGCTTGCCGCGCGGCCGTCCGGGCTCGAGCGCGTCGCGGAGCTTGGACACGTGGAAGGCGACGCTCTTGGCGCCGCTCTCCGGGGCTTCGTCGCCCCACAACTCGTCGATGATCCGCTCGGCCGAGACGACGCGGTTCGCGTGGATGAGGAAGAACGCAAGCAGCGCGAGCTGATGGCCGGAGGCGACCCTGAGTCGCCGACCGTCCTCGATGACGTCGACCGAGCCCAGGATGCGGAACTCCATAGGCACGTGCTCCCTCCGCGTGCGGCGATGCTAGGGCGCTCGCCTACGCGCGTACCACAGCCATTCGGACGGATTCTTCGGCTCTCCTGACCGCACGAACTCGCAGCTCGGCCTGAGGTTGCCACCCCTGTTTCGCCCGACTGCGCCCGAATGGGATGCCCGAGCCTCCGCACCTGTCGCCTTGGCTTGCGGGCGGCACGGTCCGCCGACGCGCCCTTGCCTTACTATCGTCTTCCACCTCAACGGCGGCATGCCGGGCTCGCCTTACCTCGGCTGCCCCCGAGACCGGTCGACGCCCTGACCCACGCCGCCCAACTCACGCCACTGGAAGACCATTGCACGGACTCGAGCGAATCCAGGGGAGCGCGCGGCTCGCTGGCTTGACCGACCTGCGCGGCCGGGACCTCGCCCGAGTCGTGGCCGCGGCATCGGCCGCACTTGTTGTGCTCGGGGCCTTTGCTTTCAACCAGAACGCGCCCTACGACATCCATGCCGGGATACCGGCACGCATCGTTGCCGGGCTCGCGCCGCTGGTTGCCGCCGCCGTCGCCGGATACGCAGTCCTTCGACCGTGGCCGGCCTTCCTCGCCATCCTGCTTCTCACGCCCGTCTTCGACGTGCCCCAGGTCTGGCTGAATGTCGGTCCTATCCAGGTCATCGCCCAGACGCTCTTCGTGGGCGTCCTCGGGTTGGGCCTCGCGCTTCGTCCGCGCGCGCCGGGCACCCAGGGTGTTCTCACGGCCCCGGCCGCCGGCACCCCGCCGGCCCCGCAATCGGTCGCCCCGCAATCCGCCGCCGTGCTGGCTCAGCCCGCAGCCCGTGGTTTCCGGCGAGCCAATCTGAGACTGGACTACGTAGCCGGAGCAGCCGTCGTCACGCTGCTCGTCCTGGCCAGTCTTTCGACGGCCGTCTCGCCCGATCGAGTTACCAGCGCCACGATCCTGCTCCACGGCATCCTCGAACCGGCGGCGATGGGCTTCATCCTGCTGGCCCTGCGTCCGACCGGACGCCAGCTGGCGGTGGCGCTCGTCGTTCTGGCGGTCTCGGTCAGCCTTGGCGGGTTGATCGACATGGTCCAGACGATCCCGGCAATGGGCACCCTTGAGGCCATGCAGGCCAATAGGCTTCTCTTCTCCCGTATCAACTACTTCAACGTGGGCCTCTTCGGCGAGATGCTGGCCATGGCAATGCCCGTCCTTCTGGCGGTGCTCCTGGCTCACCGCCGCCGCTACATCCGCCTGAACCGGGCTGCCATCGCCCTGATCGTCGCTACGATCGTCGTGGCTCTCGCAAGCCTCTTCCTCACATTCTCGAAGAGCGCGTACCTGGCGACCTTGGGTGGGTGTCTGGTGCTGGTGCTGCTGGTCATCCGCACCTGGCGGCGACGGGTCACGCTGGTCCTGGCGGTCACCTTGATCTCGGCCGCCGTGATCCCGTGGCCGGCCTTCTTCCTGCAGGTCGCCCCGCCGCTCGAGCAGGCGTATCGGAGCGCCATGGTGTCGCTCATGGGCGAGAGTCGATACGACTCCTGGAACCCATCGACGATCTCCGGCACGGGCTCGCTCCTGGAGCGCTGGTATGCCACGCGTGCGGCGCTGGAGATGGCGGTCGATCACCCGATCCTCGGCATCGGCCTGGACCAGTTCAAGACGCAGTACGTGCCGGGCCGCTACAAGCCGCCCGAAGCCAGACTCAACCTCGACTGGGCCCATTCGATGCTGCCCGAGGTCGCCGCCGAGCTCGGGCTGCCGGCGCTCGTCCTGGAGGTACTCGTCTACGCCGCGGCCTTCCTCGCGCTGTGGCGCGTGTATCGGGCGCCGCCCGACGCGAAGACGAGATTGATGGCCTGCGTGCTGCTGGCCGCGCTCGTCTCGTGGCAGCTCGTCGGCACCGCCTTCGCCGGCGACATGTACCGGCCGTGGCGGAACATGTCGTCCGACTACGTGATGATGGCCGTCCTGTTGGCGAGCGCGTTCGCGCTGTACCGGCAGGTCCGGCGCGGCGCCGCAAGCTAGCGCGGCAGGCCTGGGCTCGAGTGTCCGCGCCAGATCAGAAACCGAGGTCTACCAGGCAGCGGTGCATCCGGCGGGCGGCTCGGCCCCGGTGCGAGATGCGGTTCTTGGCCTCGGCGGTCCACAGACCGATCGTCCGGCCACCGGGCCGCTCTCCGGCGGGCTCGAAGATCGGGTCGTAGCCGAAGCCGCCGTCACCCTTGGGAGCGCCGGCGATCCGGCCCTCGAGAGTCCCGCGGGCGAACCGGATGGGCAGCCCGCCTCTGGGGCCGAGCTCCTCTGGCAGCGCGAGCGCCAGGACGCAGCGATACCGGGCCCCGCGCCGGGCAGGCTCCAGGCCGTCGAGGGCGGCGAGCAGCCTCACGTTGTTCTCCTCGTCGGTGGCGTTCTCTCCGGCGTAGCGCCGCGTTCGCACGCCCGGCCCGCCGCCGAGTGCGTCTACCTCGAGCCCCGAGTCGTCGGCCAGAGTCGGGAGGCCGGAGCGCAGCGCGAAGAACCGCGCCTTCTTCGCCGCGTTGGCCTCGAACGTCGCCCCGTCCTCTATCGCCTCGTCGAGTATCCTGGCGTCCTCGAGGTCGATCAGCTCGGCCCGCAAGCCGAGCAGCTCGCGCAGCTCGCGGAGCTTGTGGGCCGACCGGGTAGCGACGAGCACGCGCGATCGATCGGCGGAGCCTGAGGTTCGACCGGTCACCTGAGCGTACGCCTCTAGCGCTTGACCGAGGCGATCGCCTCAGCCTGGGCGGCGAAGAGACGCTGCAGCCCGCCACCCGCCAGATCGAGCATGCGGTCGACGTCCGACCGTTCGAACGGCTTGCCTTCGGCGGTGCCCTGCAGCTCGACGTAGCGGCCGGCGTCGGTGGCGACGACGTTGAAGTCGACCTCGGCGCGGGAATCCTCGGAGTAGTCGAGGTCGAGGTACGTCGTGCCGCCCACGATGCCGACGCTGACCGCCGCCACGCGCCCGATGAGGCAGCGCTCCATGCCGTAGGTGCGCATCGCCGCAGCCAGCGCAACCCAACCGCCGGTGATCGACGCGGTGCGGGTGCCGCCGTCGGCGTTGATGACGTCGCAGTCGATCGTGATCGTCCGCTCGCCGAGCTTGGCCATGTCGACGATGCCGCGCAGCGACCGGCCGACGAGCCGCTGGATCTCGTAAGTTCGCCCGCCAAGCTTGCCCTTCGCCGCCTCGCGGATGCTTCTCTCGCTGGTCGCCCGCGGCAGCATGCTGTACTCGGCCGTGACCCAGCCGGTGCCCTTGCCCCGAAGGTGCGGCGGGACCTTGTCCTCGATCGTGGCGGCGCACAGCACTTCCGTGCCGCCGAGCTTGATCAGGCAGGAACCCTCGGCCCACTTCTGCACACCGAGGGTGAGGGTCAACGGCCGCAGGTCGGCGGGGAGGCGGCCGTCTGCCCGCTGCAACGGCTGAGCTCCGATTGTCATCGTGCTGTCTCCTTCGGCGCCGAGGTCTGGCCCGCCGCCGCCTGGCGGTTGGCGGCCTCGGCTCGCGCCTCGGCCTTCGCAGCATCCCACAGATCGTCGAGTTCGGCGAAGGTCATATCCCGCAGGAGGATGTTGCGTTCGCGGGCCATCCGCTCCACGCGCCGGAAGCGGTCACGGAACTTGTCTGCGGCGGCACGGAGGGCCCCTTCCGCCTCCACCCCGTGGCGCCGGGCCAGGTTCGTCACCACGAGCAGAAGGTCGCCCACCTCCTCGCGCCTCTCGGCGTCGCTGGCGGCCTCGTCGAGCTCGGCCAGCTCTTCGTGGACCTTGTCGATGATGCCGACGATCTCGGGCCAGTCGTACCCGAGGTGCGCGGCCCGTTCCTGCATCTCCTGTGCGGCGGCGAGGGCGGGCATCGATGGCGAGATCCCGTCGAGCGCACTCCGGACCTCGGCATCGGCGCCACCGCTTGCCGCTTCGTCCTCGCGCTCGGCCCGCTTGATCTGCTCCCACTGGCGGTTCACGTCGCCGGCGGTGGCGACCTTCGCGTCGCCGAAGACGTGGGGATGGCGGCGGACGATCTTGCGGCTGATCGCCTCCTCGACGTCGGTCATGTCGAAGACGCCTGCCTCGGCGGCGAGCTGCGCGTGCAGCACGATCTGCAGGTAGAGATCGCCGAGCTCGCCGGCCAGGTCGGGAGTCGCGCCGCCGTCGAGCGCGTCGTAGACCTCGTACGCCTCCTCGAGAAGATGCTTCTTGAGCGAGGCGTGAGTCTGCTCTCGATCCCATGGACAGCCGTCGGGCTGGCGCAGCCGGTTCGCGATCCACGGCAGGGCCCAGGGGCTCGCGAACGCCAGCTCCGGCGCCACGGGCGCGAGGTAGAGGGGCGCCGTCAGGGCGGCCTCGTCGAGGTCGGCGATCGTGGCCGCTTCGGTCGCGCCGATACGGCCGACGGGGTGATCCGCGGGATAGAGCCGCCGCAGGACTCCGATCGCGCCACTCGCCACCGTGGCGTGCCGTCCGGGCAGCGGCTCGTCCGTGGCCTCGGCCGGCTCGCTGGCCCTGAATGCCGCAAGCGGCACCACCAGGACCGGCCGCGACGGTTCGATCGGCGTGCTCGTCAGGCGCTCGGGCGTGACGATCTGAAGCCCGGCCGCCGGGTCCAAGCCCCAGCGGATCCTGGCCTCGGCGACGAAAGCGTCGAGCACCGCAGGGACTAGGACGGCGTCGCGGGGGCCAGGGCGGTCACAGCCGCCGTGTCCTGCCACACCAGCGAGTTCGCCTGGAGCTCGCTGAGCCAGCGCGGGAATACCACCTTCTTGAGCTTGGCCTGCTGGGCCGCGTCGGGCGTCCTGGTCTGCTGGTCGATGATCTTGTAGAGGTAGTAGCCGTTGCCGTTGACGATGTTGCTGACGCGACCGACCGGGGTCTGGAAGATGGCGGCCTGCTGATCCGCGGTGAGCATGTACGGCGAGACCCAGCCGAGGTCGCCGCCCGTAGAGGCGTCGGCGGACTCGGAGCTCTGCTTGGCAACGGTCGCGAAGTCGACCCCCGAGTTGATCTGCAGCAGATCGTCGGCGATCCGCTGGTCAGGTGCTGGCCGGCGACCCTGGTACAGGACGACCACGTAGCCCTGCGACGGCTCCTGGATGGGGTCGAGGATCGCCCCGGTAGCGAGACCGGGAGCGAACACGAATTGAGCCACGTTGGTCAGGCCAAGTCCGGTAGAACCGGCGGTGGTCTGGGCGTTGAAGAGGTCGGCGGGGATCCAGGGGACCGAGCCGCCGCTCGAGTTCCAGTACTGGTCGTCGTTGACCGTCGTGTCGGCGGCCATTTTCGCAAACTGGGACGGGTCTGCCCGGAGCTTGGCCACGGCGGCGTCGGCTCGAGCCTTGGCATCCGTCCAGGACGAGTCGGTGGTGGGCACGTTGGCCGCGTTCGACTCGCTGTGCCCCGGCGCGAAGACAATCATCGAGATCTTGACCTCGTCGCCGTTGCCGGGCTGGCCGTAGCCGGGTGCGACAGCGATCTCGAGGACTTGGCGCTGGACGGTGGCGCCGCTGACGTACTTGGCCTCGATCGCCGTCTGGACGGCCTTCTGAGTGGCCTCGGCGCGGGCATATGCCTGGTAGAGGCCGGCGTTCGAGGCGGTTCCGATCGAGTTCTGCCAGTCGGCATCCACGTACGCCGGCACGATGCTCGTTACAGTGGCGAAGCGATACGTTCCGTCAGTGCCTTTGAAGATCGTGGTCATGTCGTTCGGCTTGGCCAGGGCAAAGATAGCATCTGCGATGTCGGGGTCCACCTGAAGCGAGCTCTTGGTGACCAGTCCGATGTCACCGACGCTGGTCCCGGTACTGGCCGAGTTGGCCTCTGTGGCCACGTCGTCCCAGGCCTTGCCGCCCTTTACCTCGTTGAGATAGCCCTGGATCTTGGTCAGGGCGTTCGTGATGTCCGTCGACGTTACCGCGCTGGAGGGAGGCGTCGGCTCGGGGGTCACGCCGATGATCTTCACGTGGCGCATCTCGTCGATGGTGCTGTCGGTTCGGACCTGGTCGGTCACCATCTGATCGGTGACCGCGATGTTGTTCTTGGCGGCGTACTGCCGGATCTCGGCCTCGTCGATCAGTTGCGTCAGGGAGCTGCTGTAGATAGTCGACAGACTCTCGTTCGACTGGATGGTGTTGGTCAGCGTCGTGTACTCATCGGTCGTGATCTTGCCCTGGTTCCGCAGCGTCGTGTAGTCCGCGATCTGTCGCGCGTATATCGCCAGGTTGAGACTCGCCCTGTCTCGGACCGCGTCCTTGCTGATGACCTCGCCGTTGACCGCCGCGATGGACGCCCCGTGGTCCGCGTAGTAGCCCGCAACGAAGACCCCACCCATCAGCGACAACGCCGCCACGATGGCGAGGGTGAAGCTGAGCGTCATGTAGATCGTGCGCCGGTTGTCGTCACGGCGGGCTCGGCGGCGCGTTGGCTTTGGAGCCGTTCTGGTGCGGAAGGTCATCTGGGCGTCCTGGTGCGAGCGTGGTCCGGCAAGGCACGCCGGGTAACGGAGCCGTATGCTACCGCATTCCGCTTCCTGAAACGGCGGGCCGCCGAGTGGAAATCGACTCGGGCAGAGTCGGCCGTCATCTAGGTTTCAGGGGTTCGGCTCGCTCCTTCGCCGTGGCGCCGGGCCACGAGCCGGTTGACGACCGACTTGTATGCCTCGGCCTGCCGCGTCCAGCTCAACTCATTGACGCGCCGGCGCGTCCTCTCAACGCGGGCGGCGCGGTCCCGGTCATCGTCCACGAGCCGGAGGACGGCGGCGGCGAGCGAATCCGGATCGCCCGGCTCGTACACCGAAAGTGTCTCCGCCGCGAAGTAGCGCTCCACGGTCGGCAGTCGCGACGCCACGACCGGCTTGCCCATGGCCGCGTACTCGAGCACTTTGGTCGAGAGGCTCATGCCGGTGAAGGGATCGAGCCGGGTCGGTGCGACGCCGATGTCGCCGGCGGCCACGGCGGCCGGCACGTCCTCGATCGGGATCCGGCCGGGGAAGCCGACGATCGCGGAGATGCCGAGCTCGGCCGCGAGCCCCTCGAGTGAGGGCAGGGCGTCGCCGCGGCCGTAGAACGTTGCCCGGATACTCAGCGTGGGTCGCGTTCGGACGATCTCGGCTATCGCGCGCAGGACGACGTCGAGCTCGTACGTCGGCGTGAGCGCTCCGGCGTAGACGATGCGGAGCGTGCCGTCGGCCATAAACTCGCGATGCGGTTGTGCCGACGAATCGAACAGCCCGAGGTCTGGGCTGTTGAGGACGACGGTCAGCCGCTCCGGCTTGACGCCGAGCCCTCGCAGCCGCTCCGCCAGCGGCTCGTTGACGGTCATGACCTCGTCCGCGAACGCGATCGACACCTTCTCCTGGAGCCGCAGCAGCCGGTAGCTCCACGGGTTGGCCGCCCGCGGGAAGCGGCTCCGGAAGAACTCCGGCATCGCCTCGTGCAGGTCCAGGAGCACCGGCACGCCCGACATCTTGAGGGGCAGCGCGGCGAAGACGAGGTAATCCGGTAGCGAATGGACTTCGATGAGGCCGTATCGCCGGCGGCGATGGGCGATCGCGGCGGCCCACAGGGCTCGAACGAGGAACGTGCCGTACTCCATCAGATACACGGGCAATCCGGCGCCCTGGTGGCGGCGCACGGGCAGGCGGCGCAGGTTCACGCCGGCGACGATGGCCGAGTCTTCCTCACCGTGCCGGCGGAGGCCGTAGACGTCGACTTCCCAGCCGGCAGCGACGAGCGTCTCCGCCTCGCGCCTGACGCGCGGGTCCTCCTCGTAGTAGGCGTGGACGATCATGCAGATCGGGCGGCGCGGCGCGGCGGCGGTCATCGACCGGTCGCGCTCAGGGCCGCAGCTATCCGCTCCGCGGCGCCGGAACCCGTCAGGTGCAGGTTCGTCGCTCGTTCCGCGGCATCGGCGTGAGCTCTGGCGACAGGGGCTCGCGCCGCGAGCTCTCGCATGGCGAGATCGCGATCGAGCCCGACCAGCACCGAAGAGCTGGCCTCGCCTCCGACCGTCTCGACCCATTCGGTCGTGGTCCGGAGAACCAGGCAGGGAACCCCGAGCCACGCCGACTCGCGCTGGACTCCGCCCGAATCGGTCAGCACCGCCGCGGCGTGCAGCTGGAGGGCCAGCGAGGTTCGGTAGCCCTGCGGCTCCACGACGATCACTCCCTCTGGCAGCTCGATCCCGGCGGCCGCGAGCGCCGCCCGCGTCCCGGGATGAAGTGGCAGGACGACCGGCCGGTCCGGGGCGGCGACCGCACCGAGCAGCCCCGCCCAGGCGACCATCGCGGCCGGATCGCGGTTCTCGGCACGGTGGACCGTAGCGAACAGGAACCCTCCCGGTGTGAGGGCCACGCCCAGCCTTTCCGCGATTGGGCCCAGGACGGCCGGATGGCGCACTTCTTCGGAGGCGAGGGCGGCCAGGTCGAGCATCAGGTCGCCGACGAGCAGGACCCCGTCTTCGATCCCCTCCGCGGCCAGGTTGGAGACGGCGGCCGGGGTCGGGGCGAAGAGCCAGCGCGACAGGTGATCCGCCACGACCCGGTTCAGTTCCTCGGGCATGCGCCGATCGAAGCTCCGCAGCCCCGCCTCGACGTGCGCGACCGGCAGCCCGAGCTTCGCCCCCGCCAGCGCCCCGGCCAGAGTGGAGTTGGTATCGCCGTATACGAGGACCGCATCGGGTGCCGCGTCGCGCAGCAGCGGCTCTAGAGCGATGAGCATCTGGCCGGTCTGCTGGCCGTGGCCGCCGCCGCCGATGCCCAGCGAGTGGTCGGGCCGGGCCAGCCCCAGCTCGGAGAAGAAACTGCCGGCCATCGCCTCGTCGTAGTGCTGGCCCGTATCCACGAAAACGTCCTCGTGGCTCGCCCGCAGCACGGGCTGGAGGGCGGCGGCCTTGATCAGCTGGGGCCGCGTGCCGACGACGCTGACGATACGCACCGCCGGCCTCCGCCTACCTTGACTGACCCGGGGCGCCGGCGGTTCGGTGCCTGGTCGCGGCCTGAACCCCAACGCCGACGTAGCGGACGCCTGCCGGCAGATCGACGTCGCGCAGGCTGTTGCGGCCGTCGACGATCGCTTGGACCTCCGGGAAGAGCGAGAAGTCGATCTGCGTCCAGAGCTTGTCGGCGGTCTGAGTCACGATCGCCCGCACCTGGGTCGGCTGGCCCCACTGATAAGGCGTCGCGCAGCAGTGCTCGATCTCTTCGGGGGAGAGGAGTGGGTCGTAACCGAACACGTCGGCGCCGTGGAACGAGAGGCGCTCGATCAGCGGCAGGGCTCGGGAGTAGGCCAGCTCCTTGACGTTCTCGCGGTATGTGAGGCCGAGGACCAGGACCGGAACCTCATCGAGGCCGCCGAGCAGCCCCTCCAGGGCCTTGATGGCGTGGCCGACCTGGGCGTCGTTCGTCCGGCGCGAGACGGCCACGACCTCGAGGTCGGGGGCGCGGCTGAGCAGCAGGTGGGGGTAGACGGGGATGCAGTGGCCGCCGACGCCGATTCCGGGCTGATGTATGTGCGAGTAAGGTTGGCTGTTCGCCCCGTCGATGACTTCCTGGATGTCGACGCCGACGCGGTCGGCGTACCTGGCGAAGTCGTTGGCGAGGGCGATGTTGACGTCGCGATAGGTCGTGTCGGCAATCTTGCTGAACTCGGCCGCCTCGGCGCAGCTCATGGCCACGATTTCGGCGTCGAGGACGGAGTCGTAGAAGTTGGCCGCTCTCCGACTGGACTCGGGTCCGATGCCGCCGACGAGCTTTGGATACGTGGCCAGGTTGGCGAAGACCGCGCCCGAATACAGGCGCTCCGGCGAGAACGCGACGAAGAAGTCCGACTCGGCCTTCAGCCCACTGGCCGCCTCGAGCCGCGGCGCAAACCGGCCGCGCGTGTCCCCGACGGGGAGAGTGGTCTCGAAGATGACCGTGACGCCGGGATGGATCCCGCCGGCGATCGAGTCGACGGCCGAATCCATGTAGCGGTAGTCGGGCTGCTGGGCGTCGTCGAGCATGACCGGGACGATGAGCACGGCGACGTCTGCGTCGCGGACCGCCGCCGCGGCGTGGGAGGTAGCGCGCAGCCGGCCTGCGGCGTGGACCTCGGCCACTCCCTTGGCGAGGCCCGGCTCCTCGGTCACGTGCGACCGGCCGGCATTTATCGCTGCGACGGCTTCGGGATTGATGTCCACCGCCGTCACGTTCCAGCCGTGGCGCGCGAACTGGACGGCGAGCGGCAGGCCCATCTTGCCGGCGCCCACGACGACGGCCCGGCCAACAGTGCCTGGCTCCGCAGTCCACGGACTCGCCGATTTCGGAGCCCCATGGCTGCACGGGTTGGGCGGCGGGTTGATGGAGCCGCCAAGGAGACTGACGACCCGTGAGGGCCGTGAAACGATGGTCATTCGGCTGCGAGCCTCGAAGGAAGGTCGGACAGATCGATGGGGCGGCGCTCGGAGGCCGCTGTCAGAAGGGCGTTGGCGATGGCGACGGCCCACAGCCCGTCCATGCCGTCGACGTACGGCTGATCGCCGGTGCGCAGGACGCGGACGAATTCGTCGAGCTGTGCCCGTAGCGGCTCGACGCTCTCGACTGGAATATCGGCCACGTCGCCGGTGAAGGTCGTGGCATAGCCGTCGATCATCTGCGGTCGTTCCACATTGGAGCGGGTGAAGGTGAGCTTCTGCGTCAGATAGTCGAGCTCGAACATGCCTTCCTCGCCGACGGCGACGAGGCTGCGGCGCTTGGCCGGCGTGAGCCAGTCGACGTCGAGGAACCCGGTGGCACCCGACGGGAAGTGCATCAGCCCGAACGTCAGGTCCTCGTGGCTGGCGTGGAGTCGCTGGGCCGTCTCGGCGTAGACGCGGACCGGCCGCTCGCCGGCGATCCAGCAGAGCATGTCGACGTCGTGAGTGCCGAGGTCGACGGTCACTCCCACGTCGCGGATGCGGGCAGGAAAGGGACCGGCGCGGCGGCTGGTGATGGCGTAGATCGTGGACAGCCAACCAGCGCGGAGCAGACGGCCCATCTCGAGGACCGCCGGGTTGTAGCGCTCGACGTGGCCGACCTGGACGCGGACCTTCCGCTTGCGAGCGGCCGAGATGATCGCCAGCGCGTCCTCGACGGTCGCCGCGAGCGGCTTCTCGACCAGGACGGGCAGCCCGCGCTCTATGGCGGCCAGAGCCAGGGCCACGTGCGCCGTCGTGGGCGCGGCCAGGACCACGCCGTCGAGATCGGCCTCGCGGATCATCGCCAGCGGGTCGTCGAAGCCGTTCGCTCCGGTCTGGGCGACCGCCGCCTCGAGAGCGGCCGGGTCCGGATCGGCGATGGCCGCGAGCTTCGTCTCGGGGTGGTTCGAGATGACGCGCAGATGGTTCCGGCCCATCGAGCCCAGGCCGGCGAGGCCGACCTTCAGGAGCGAGGTCACGAGGGGTTGCCGGTCCCGACGGCGTGGCGGAGGACGCACGCTCGCAGCGCGGCGGTCACCTGCTGGATCTCGGGCTCGGTCAGGCCCGGGTACATCGGCAGGGACATGCTGCCGGCGGCGGCTGCGTCCGTGTTGGGCAGGTCCGCCTCGATGCCGAGCTCCATGACGTAGGCCTGGCGATGGCACGGGATTGGGTAGTAGATGCCGCATATCACGCCGGCATCCTTCATGTCGGCGACGATCTGGTCGCGGGCCGGCCCGACACCGATGGTGTACTGGTGGAAGACGTGGGTTCGACCCTCCGGCCAGGTCGGCAGCCGGATGGGCAGGTCGGCGAATGCCTCGTCGTAGCGCTTGGCGACGGCCTGGCGGCGGGCGGTGTTGCGCTCGAGCTTGTCGAGCTGAACGAGCCCGATGGCCGCGGCGATGTCGGTCATGCGGAAGTTGTAGCCGAGGATCTCGTGGTAGTAGCGCTGGCGCATGCCTTGATTGCGATACAACCTGATCCAGTCGGCAAGCCGGTCGTCGTTCGTGTTGACGAAGCCGCCTTCGCCGGTCGTCATGTTCTTCGTGCCGTACAGGCTGAAGGCCGCGTAGCCGAAGCTGCCCGAACGACGGCCGCGGTACTCCGCGCCGTGGGCCTGGCAGGCGTCCTCGACGACGGTGAGGCCGTGGCGGTCGGCGATGGCCTGGATGGCGTCCATGTCGGCCACGACCCCGAACAGGCTGACCGGGCAGATGGCCCGCGTCCGCGGCGTTATCGCGGCCTCGATCCGGCCCGCGTCCATGAGGTACGTGTCCGGCTCGATGTCGACGAAGACGGGCGAGGCGCCCGTGAAGAGGATCGAGCTGACGGTCGCGTTGAAGGTGTGCGAGACGGTGATCACTTCGTCGCCGGGGCCGAGGCCCAGACCGGCGAAGATCGACATCAGCGCGGCCGTGCCGTTGGACATAGCCATGGCGTGCTTTGCGCCGCAAAAGGCGGCCCAGCGCTCCTCGAGCTCGGCGACCTTGCGTCCCTGGGCGACCATGCCGCTGTTCAGGACCTCCGTTACCGCGGCAACCTCCTCGGGACCGAGATCGGGGCGAGCTGGCGGGATCATGCTGAGACTCCTGTGCTCGAAACGGGCCGCTCCGCGAGCGAGCCGCTTTCGGTGGTGAAGACGAATGCGCGACCGCAACGCGGGCAGGCGAGAGGAGCGTTCGGCGATGGATTCGGGGCGGCGTAAGCTCCGTCAGGGCCGACAAGACGCGACCCGCAGGCGCACACCCAACCGAGGCGGCGGGCCGGGTTGCCGGCCACGAGGGCGTAGTCGGGGACGTCCCGGGTGACGATTGCACCAGCCCCGACTGTCGCGAACCGACCCACCGTGGTTCCGGCGACGACAACCGCTCCGGCGCCGATGGAGCAGCCGTCGCGGAGCTCGATGGGGCTGACGACCCAGTCGTCGCCGCGAGCCAGCTCGCCCGTCGCGGTGACGGCCCGCGGGTACCGGTCGTTGGTCAGGATCGCGCCGGGTCCGATGAAGACACCGTTCCCGACTGTCACGCCGTGATAGATGAGGGCCCCGTTCTGGACCTTGACCCGGTCGCCGAGCCGGACGCCTTCGTCGATGAAGGCATCGCGCCCGACGATGCACTCGGCCCCGAGGCTCGCGCCACTACGAAGCACGGCCCGGTTCCAGACACTGGTTTTGGGGCCGATGCTGACGTCGGCTTCGAGCTCTGCGGACGCATGAACTCTCGCCGTGGGGTCGATCACGAGGAACTCCTCTGGCGGCTCGGAGTTGGCGGAGGGATCCTCGGGACGCCGCTCAGCCGGCACCGAGTATACCGGACGGCTCGCTCGGTCAGCCGGTGCATGCCAGCGTTGCCTCCTGCGCTCCTTGCTCGCGTACGTTTGAGTACGCTCGCTGCGGTGCTCGTCGGCGCCTTGGCCTGCGCCGTCGGACCGAGCGAGCAGTACTGAGGCGGTTCGACCAGCCGGTGCATGCCAGCGTTGTCGCCTAGGCCTGCTCCGTCGGACGGCGAGCGATCGGTTGTCAGCCGGCCGATCGCGCCGTCAGTCGTGCCGGCGCCGGGCCAGCAGGCCGACGACTATGCCCAGTGCCGCTCCGGCGGCGAGGGCGCCACGCCAATCGAGTACCGTTCGCACGTCGCCTTCGACCTTGCGCGCAAGCAGCACCAGCGTGCCCGTCTGCTCTCCCAGCGTGACGTGGTTGGCGACGACCGTCCCGGCGGCCCCCTGCCGGATGTTGACGTCGCGGGCCAGCACTGTTCGGGCGAAGCCCTGGGTCACCGAGACGTCTCCGCCCAGGGCGAAGCCGATGGCACCGAGCTCGGTCGACACGTGTTCGCCCCGGGCAAAGCCGATGGCTCCCATGCGGACCGCGATGTCGTCGGCCTGGGCGAGGCCGATGCCGCCTGAGGTCACGGTGATGTCCTCTGCCGACGCGGCGCCGATACCGCCCCGGTTGACTTGTATCGAGTCGGCCTCCACCTCCGCGGCACCGCCCTGGGTGATCGTGACGGTCGTGGCCTCGATCCGGCGTTCCGCTGCGACAGGCACGGCCTCAGGCGCGGGCGTCGCGAGGGCTGATACCACCGACTCCGGCGCACGCCGGGTGGCCGTGGCGGGCGGCCTCGAGGCCAGCTTCAGAACCGCGGCAACTCTTGGCGCCGCTCGCCGGCGCCCTGGCTTTGTGGCAGGGGCCGGCGCCGCGCCGGATGTCTCGGCCCCTCCCTGAGCCAGCTTGCCTTCGGGTGCGCCGATCCCATCAGAGGCCGGCGCCTTCGCCCGCCCTCGCGCCCCAGGCCCAACAGATGACTTGCTGCCCGGCTCCTCGCTCATGTCGCCCATCTCCGCTTCAGCGAGTCGCCCGGCCCGGGCTGGCCGGACACGACTGCTCGTGCCAGCCTACATCGCCCCGGCCGGCGATAGTAGCCGAGGAAATGGACGATTCAAGTCTGGTGGCGCGCCTGCCCGTTTCCGGCGCCGCGGCCCGGAGTCGGGGATCTCTGCCCGGTCCTTCTACTTGAAGTAGCCGTTCACGTCGAGGATGAGTTGGGCTTGCTGGCCCGGGGAGGCTCCATATGCGAGCTGGGCGCTGCCATCGTCGGTCAGCGGCACGATGACTCCGTTGGCTCGGTTGTCGCCGACCGGGAAGTTGAGGTTGGAGAATGGCGTCGCCGTGCTGATGCTCGGCCCGATGGCAGCCCAGCCGGCGTAGCTCTGCCCGGTCACGGTCAGGTTGGCGGAGATGGCCGCGGCGCCGGAGGGAACGCCGCCGGCCCCGACGATCTGAAGCGTCTCAGGCGTAGAGGACGGGATAGGCCCGGTCAGACCGGTGCCAGATCGCGAGTCGAGGATCCGGGTGGGGTTGAGGGTGTGGAATTGGGCCCCGCTACCGGCCGTGAAGTAGCCGAAGATGTCGATCACGAGGTCGAGCCGGCCGGTCACTGAGCTGATGTAGACGGCGGAGATCGTTCCGTCCGAGTTGACCGGGACGATGAAGTTGTTGGCCCTTATGTCGCCGGCCGGGAAGTTGATGGTCGACGAGGAAGGCGTGCTCGTGGCCGTAGGACCGACGAACACGTAGCCGCGGTAGCTGGGGCTGACGACGGTCACGTTGCCCGCGATCGCGACCACGCCTGTCGACGGTATCCCGCTGACGCCTGCGACGTTGATCGTTCGTGGGGTCGAGCTAACGAACTGCCCCCTCAATCCCGTGCCGTCTCGCGTGTCGAGAATCCGGTGAGGTCCGTATTGCGTATAGCCGTCGCCATCGGTGCCGAGGTAGTAGCCCGTCACATCGATTATCAGATTCGTGGTCGCGCCCACCGTGCCGTCGTACCAGGCATCGAGGGACCCGGACGCTGATAGAGGCACCGTCACGCCATTGGCCCGGTCGTCACTCACCGGGAAGTTCACCGTCGACGAGCCGGGTTTGGTCCAGATGGTTGGACCCACGAACACCCAGCCGCCATACAACTGGCCCGTGACTGTGATGTTTGCCGTGACGGCGATCGCGCCGCTCGGAACGCCACCCTTGCCACTGATCTGGTACGTGTAGGCGCCGCCGGAGGCCAGCTTGCCGGCCGGCCCGATGCCCAGACCGCGCGTGTCGACGACGCGGGCAGGGGTGACTGGGTGGTAGGTCCCGGACTGGCTGACGTAAGGCGGCGTTGCGCCCGAAACCACGCTGTCGGTGGCGAGGCTCGGGATCGAGACCATGGACCGGTAGTAGACGTCACCGTCGGGGGCCGGGTGGTCGAGATCGGGGTCTATCTGTGAGGTGTAGCCCGCGCTGCGGGTGCTGGCCCATGAGGACGGGTGGTTGTGGAAGTCGTCTGCCGACTTCCACACGGCATCGATCGTCGAGTGCGAGGTGAACATCCCATCGATGTAGGACGACAGGTCGTTCAGGCCATCGGCGATGACGGCCCTGGCGCCGCCGCGCAGGAAGCCCGAGGCATAGCCATCGACGCGCTGCTGCGCAACCGATAACGAAGGCAATCCCGTGCCCCACTCGCTGTCGCCCGACGCGTAGCAGAGGTGGTTGAGGAGCACCACAGCATTTGGAGCGAGGGCGAGCTGGGCCATGTAGTTCTCGCCGTAGTACTGGGTGTTGCTGTCGCTGTTGACGGCGGCAGCGTTGAGACCCATGCCGTTGTCGCCGTTTGGCTGCAAGTAGCCAACGTATGGGTTCGGGTAACCGCTGCCGTGACCCAGGTAGACGAGGATGTTGGCGCCCTGGGCGGCTGCGGAAACGGCGGCCCATGTAGCGTTGGGTGAGTACACCTTGGTGATGTTGCTGGTGTACTTCGCGAAGACGGCGGCGGCGGCGTCGGCATCGGACCGGTACGAGGCGGTCGTGCCCTGTGTGGCGCCCACCACGATGACCACCTTGGCCTGAACGGCGGCGGCCTTCGCGCTCTGCGGGGCGACGGCGGACGCGCTCGCCGCGACGAGCATGCCGACCGCGAGAGCGAGGACGAGCTTCCGCATGGCGTTCTCCCTGTCAGCCCTCGCGGTTGCCGAGGCAGCAGATCCGCTAGAGATGCGCCCATGCGGCGCAGATCCCATGGGCCGAGTATCGATTGCGGCTAGCCTGCGGCGCGGGATTTCCCGGGGCAATCGCGCCTTGGTACCAGTACCGGTAGGTCCGGTGGGACGAGTTCTTGTGGACTTAGGTGCGGACGGGGCCAGCCCGGATCGGGCTCGGAGGACGCCGATACTAGGCATGGTTTCGGGGTCGCGCCAGACGCGAATGAAGGAACCTTGACGGTATCTTGGCCGTCCCCGAGCACGTTCGCCAACGGACGTTTACGTGCTGAGAAGGCGTGCGCGACTTCGCAGGCGAGGGGCCAGATCGGCGATCGCCGGGGCCGGATCGACCGGCATCATCCTCCGGCCGGGTCTCGCGGCGAGATGCGCTCCATGTACTCGGCCAGCGCAGCGCGCCATTCGCGCAAGGGGCCGCCCGGTAGCGGCGTCGGCTTCATCACGCCCCAGGGCGGTGGCGTGGATGGGCGCGACCACGTACTCATCGGCACGTCTTCCGTAGCCACGTCGAGGCCGGCGAGCCGAAGGGTCTCCCGAGCCCACTCGGCCCGCGATGCACGTCCGGAATTGATGACGTGGTGGACGCCGCCGAAGCCGCGGCCGCCCTCCCGGTCGTGCTCGGCCAGCAAGGCCACGATCGCCGCCGCCAGGTCGGGCGCGTAGGTTGGAGTCCCGATCTCGTCGGCGACCAGGCCGAGCGGCTGGCCCGCAGCCTTCGCCCGCTTCGCGGCGGCGAGGATCTTCTGTGGGAAGTCGGCCCCGGGGACCCCGAAGAGCCACGCCGTCCGCACGATCGCAAGGGCAGCTCCAACCTGAGGATTCCGGTCGCCGGGCTCCAGTACGGCCGACTCGAACTCGCGCCCGAATACGCCGTACGCTGCTCGGGCCGCCAGCTCGCCGGCCGCCTTGGCTCGGGCATAACTGTTCTGCGGGTTGGGCGGGTCGGTCGGCCGATACGGACTCCCGTCGGTTCGCAGGCCGTCGAACACCTCGTTGGTCGACACCATGACGAGACCGGCGCCGGCTCGTACGCAAGCCTCCGCCATCTCACCGACAGCGGCGCCGTTGCGCCGCAGGGCAAGGGCGGGGTCCAGGGCGCAGCCGTCGACGTCCGTCCATGCCGCGGCATGGATCACTACATCGGGCTTGTGGCGGGAGACCAGCCGATCGGCCGAACGGGGATCGTCGAGGTCGTGTTCCGGCAGATCCCAGGCGAGGGTCCCTGCGACGAAGGGCGAGTCGGCGAGAGCTGCGATCAGGCTCGTTCCGAGTCGGCCGCCGGCTCCGGTGACGGCGACGCGCATCACCCGGCGGTCTCCATCAGGTGGCCTCTCGCGACCCCGCCAGCCGGGCGCCGTACTGGCGGCTGTAGTAGGCGTCCCATTCGCCGGACTTGATGGAGCGCCACCAGTCCTTGTTCTCGAGATACCAGTCCACCGTGGCGGCGAGACCGTCCTCGAACTTCATCCTATTCTTCCAGCCGAGGGCCCCGAGCTTGGAGCTGTCCATGGCGTAGCGCCGGTCGTGGCCGGGCCGGTCGTCGACGAGCCGGACAAGCGACCACGGTTTGCCGAGGAGCCTGAGCAACGCCTCCACGACCTCGCGGTTGGAGCGTTCGTTGTTGCCGGCGACGTTGTACGTCTCGCCCGAGACGCCGTGTTCGAGGACGTGGCCGATGGCCGCGGCGTGATCGGCGACATACAGCCAGTCGCGCCGCTGCAGCCCGTCGCCGTAGAGTGGCAGCGGTTGGTCTTCGATCGCGTTCGTTATGAACAGTGGGATCAGCTTCTCGGGATGGTGGTAGGGCCCGTACGTATTCGAGCCGCGGGTCACCACGACGTCCAACCCGTACGTGACGAAATAGGAACGGACCAGCAACTCACCGGAGGCCTTGGCCGCGGAATACGGCGAGCGAGGCTCGAGCCGGTCGTCTTCGCAGCTCTCGCCGGTTTCCACCGAACCGTAGACCTCGTCAGTGGAGACCTGGAGAAACCTTGGCGCCGCCGCGCGCTCCCCCTTGACGGCTCGTTCCCGCTCCCGCCGGCAGGCTTCGAGCAGGACGTGGACGCCCAGCACGTCCGTGCGGAGAAAGGCCTCCGGATCGAGGATCGAGCGGTCAACGTGCGATTCGGCGGCGAAGTTGACGATCGCATCGGCCTCGCCGACGAGCGGCGCCACTACGGCCGGATCCGCTATGTCGCCCACCACGAAGCGGAGCCGTCCGGCCGTTTCCGGGTCGGCGTCCACCGGGGCTAGATTGGCTCGATTGCCGGCGTAGGTCAGCTTGTCGAGGACGGTGATTGTCGTGCCGTCCCGCCGCTCCAGGACGTCGCGAACGAAACACGATCCGATGAAGCCGGCGCCGCCGGTCACGAGCAGCCTGTTGAACGGCCGATCCCCCGACGTGCTCACGAGGTAGGCCTGGCGGGCGGGGCGGCGAGCCGGCCGGCGCGCGATTCCTGCTCGGCCAGCTCCGCGGCCCGAATGAGCGAGGTGACCGTCCCGGCGTCGGTCCACATGCCATCGAACGTTGGCGCGAAGAGCCGGCCGGGCAGGTAGTGGTTCAGCAAATCCGTGATCTCCAGCTCCCCGCGCCGTGAGGGCACGAGGTGATCGACCACTGCGAAGGCATCGGGTCGGAGAAAGTACACGCCGATGGGGATCAGATTGCTCTTCGGCCGAGCGGGCTTCTCCTCGAAGGCGACCACTTTGCCCGAGGCGTCTAGCTCCGCCACCCCGAACCGCTCCGGGTCGGCGACCTCGTAGAGCAGCGTCCCGGCGCCCCATGGCCCCGCCTCGAACTCGCGAGCGGTTTCGGCCAGCGGCGGTCCAAGGAGGACGTTGTCGCCAAGGACACAGCAGAACGCATCGTCGCCGACGAAGTCGCGGGCCAGACCGATGGCGTGGGCGATGCCGAGGGCCCCGCGCTGGTAGCGGTACGTGAGATCCAGGCCAAAGTGCTCGCCATCCGCGAGCAGCTCGACCACGTCGCCGACGCTCTTCCCGCCGACGATGACCATCACCTCTCTGATGCCCATCCCCGCCAGGGTGGCGATCGGGTAGTAGATCATCGGCCGGTCGTAGATCGGCAGCAGGTGCTTGTTAGTGACGATGGTGAGCGGGAATAGGCGAGTGGCCGTGCCTCCCGCCAGAACGAGACCCTTCACTCAATCTCCATGAGCCAGTCAGCCGGCCGATGCCTTCGTTGTCGCCTGCGGTCCGCGCTCACGGACGTTGGAGTACGCTCGCTTGCGGTCCTCGGCTCCGCCTCGGCCTCGACCGTCGGACCGGCTCTTTGAGCATAACGGCCGTGGGCGTCCAAGTCGTGAGCGTAGCAGGTTTGAGATCACCGCCGCCCGCGCCACCGATCGTCAGTACCCTGAGGGCAGGGGAGTCGACTTGACAGTCGCCGATGGGGTCGGCGTGCCGACGGGGGCGTACGACGCTGTGGGACCGGCCGAGGTGCCGGGGCTGGCCGAGGTGCCGGGACTCGCCGAGCTGCTGGGGCTGGCGGAGCTGCCCGGGCATGGAACGATCGTCGATCCGAAACCGCCGTGGAAGTCCGTGATAACGAGCAGGAAGGTGGCGTCGGCCAGGTGCGCGGCCGGGGCGATAACCGCGCTCTGGACGACCGCGTTCGGGTCGGCCGAAACTGAGGTGATCGTGCCGATGAGCAGGCCAGGCGGGTATGGGGACGTGTCGCAGGTGCCCGGGAGCAACTCGCCGGCCGTGACCACGGGCCTGCCCTTTAGCGTGACCGCGACGTCCGGCGTGACGTCCACGTACTGCATCTGGAGCTGCCCGCTGACCGATCCGGAGATGGTCCCGGTGGCGCCGGATTTCACTTCCTTGCCGATCACCACCGCATTCGCGTCTGTGATGAGCAGGACGGTAGAGACCGTGGTGTACACCGTCTGAATCCGACCGACCACCGCTCCTCCGGCGTCGATCACCACCTGGCCTTCGGCGATCCCGCCGTCGCTGCCCTCGTTGATGATCAGCGTCCTCGGCCGCACGTCTGAGATGTCTCGCTCGATGACCCGGACGGCCGTGCTCTGGTATGGAAGCCCTGCCGCCGCGGCGGTGATCTGCGACCAGTCGTCGTTGAGCCTGGCGATGGCCGGCATCCGGTTGAGCTGCTCCTGGAGCTGCTGGTTCTGCTGGGTGAGCAGCTCGTTCTGCGTTCGGAGCCGGTCGATCTGGGTCAGGGCGGACCAGTACGAGCCGGCCGTGTCGGCCGCGTTGTTGAGGACCGTCTCGATGGGTCTCGCCGCCCAGTTCACGGCCGACTGGAGGTCATGGGCTGTCTGCGAGCCCGATGCCCCCATCAGGCCGACGCTGATGATGAGGAGCGTGCCGAAGGCCGTCCATTCGCGACGGATGGTCCGTCGGGTGGCTGTGATCGCGTTCATGCGGCCACCATGGCCAGGCTGGTCGTCAGCGCGACGGGCGGGCGTACGTGTCCGCCACCAGCACTTCTTCCATCAGGTCGAGCTCCTCGAGCACGACTCCGGTGCCCCTGGCGACGCAGGTCAGCGGGTCGTTGGCGACGTGGACCGGCATCTGGGTAGCCTCGGCGATGCGGCGATCCAGACCCGAGAGCAGCGCCCCACCACCGGCGAGGACGATGCCCTGGTCCATGATGTCGGCCACGAGCTCCGGCGGCGTCTCCTCGATCGTGTCCTTGACGGTGTCGACGATCAGGGCCAGCGACGCGTCGATCGCCTCGCGGATCTGCTCGCCTCCGACCTCGACGCTGCGTGGCAGGCCAGTCAACAGGTCCCGGCCGCGGAGGGTCACGCGTTGGGCGTCCCATTCGCCGGGGCTGGCGGATCCGATGGCGATCTTGATGTCCTCGGCCGTGCGCTCGCCGAGCAAGAGGTTGTACTCGCGGCGGGCGTAGGCAACGATGTCGGCGTCCATCTCGTCGCCGCCGATGCGGATGCTCCGGGACACCACGATGCCGCCGAGGCTGATGACCGCGACCTCGGTCGTGCCGCCGCCGATGTCGACGATCAGGCTGCCGGTGGGCTCATTGATCGGGAGGCCGGCACCGATGGCGGCCGCCATCGGCTCCTCGATGAGTCCGGCCCAGCGCGCGCCGGCGTTCATTGCCGCGTCCCGGACGGCCCGCTTCTCTACCTCGGTCACGCCCGAGGGGATGCCCAGGAGCATTCGAGGTCGGGGCACCATTCCGATCCGGTCGTGAACCTTGCGCACGAAGTAGGCGATCATCTGTTGCGTCACGTCGAAGTCGCTGATGACTCCGTCGCGCAGCGGGCGGACGGCGATGATGCTCGCCGGAGTCCGGCCGACCATTCGCTTGGCTTCGGCGCCGACGGCCAGAACCTTCCTGGTCTTGGCATCCATCGCCACGACGCTCGGCTCGCTGATGACGATCCCGCGGTCGCGGACGTGCACGAGGGTATTGGCAGTGCCCAGGTCGATCCCGATGTCTCGCGAGAAGAGACCGAGCAGAGTGTGCATGCCGAGCATGATGCGAGGCTATTCCTTCATGTCGTGGCGCTGGCTCCCTCGCGGTGGAGACGGGATGACCAGCCTGAGAACCCGGGTGATCGAGTGCTCGGGAGAGCCTCGGATTGTGACGGGGTGCCCAATCCAATTCGCGGGAAGTTCAGTCGACCCGCCCCGATCATGTAAAGCGCGAGCAGTATACGCGCCCGATAAGGAGCAAGCGCTTTTCGAGGTCGAGCGTGCTCGCCGGGCTGCGGCAGTCTACCCCTCCCGCGCAAGTGCAGGCGCCGCACATGTTGCGACGAGATGAAGAACGATCAACGTCCCGTCTCAGCCGGGTCGATCGAACGCAACGCCGCGGTCTCGCAGGGAGACGAACCCATCGCCGGCGACTATGAGGTGGTCGAGGAGCTGGATGTCGAGCAGGCGCCCGGCGGCCAGGGCCTCGGCCGTGAGCCGCAGATCGTCGGGGCTGGGGGTGGAGTCGCCGGACGGGTGGTTGTGAACCAGGATGACGCCCGTAGCATTGAGGCGGATTGCGTCCCTGAACAGCTCGCCGATCCGGACCAGACTCGACGAGACGTTGCCCTGGTAGACGGTCGATTGGCGCAGCACGGCGTTGCGCGTGTTGAGCAGTATGACTCGCAACTCCTCCCGCTCGAGATAGCCCATCAGCGGCACGAGCCTCTCACCGACGTCGCGAGGCGCACGTACGGTCCAGCGGCCCTGCGGCCAGTCGGCCACGACCCGCCGGCCCAGCTCGAAGGCCGCGCTCAGCTGGGCCGCTCGCACTGGCCCCACGCCCGGCACTTCCTCCAGTTCGACGTCCGTGGCGCGGGCCAGCCCGACGAGCCCCTCATGGCGTCGTAGCGCGTCCACCGCGGCCTCGACTGCCGTCTTGCCGTGCGTCCCCGACCCCCACAGGACTCCGATCAGCTCCGCGGCGCTCAGCGCTCCCGCGCCGTGGTGTGCAAGACGCTCCCTCGGTCTCTCGGATAGAGGCAGGAATCCAGTCACCTCCCTCACGCCCCTACCCGCCTCGCCGACCCGCCGCGAGTCGTTACGTGGCCGTCGAGCCCGTCTGACCGACCCACCGAATCGAATCCTCCGAGGCGGCGAACGGGCTGCTCTGGCTGCTCCCGGAGCCAAACGACGAAAGCCCGCCGATTCCTCCCGCCGTCAGGCCCCGGGAACGCAGCGAGCCTACGCGGGGCCGCTTACCGGTCGCCCAACCGCGGCTTATCCGACGTTCTGGCGCTCCGACCGTCTGGGTGCTCGGCCCGGCGCGATGCCGACCGAGCCGCGAGAGAGCCATTCCCCACCGTTGCCCAAGACGGCGTAGCCGCGACATTCGGTCGTCGCCTCAGAGGAAGGAGACGAGGGTTATCAGGCCGTTGAAGCCACCGTGCAGTATCCCCGACGCGAGTATCGAACGCCGGCGCATATATAGCCAGCTCAGGGCGATCGCCACCGGGACTCGGGCGCCGAAATTGAAGATCGCGGCCCGAAGGGCCATGCCGCCATCGTTGCCCGTCTGGACGTTCATCACATGGATGAACGCGAAGAACAGCGAGGCGCGCAGGATCGCCGAGTCGCGGCTCATGGACCGGCCCCAGGCATTCGTCGCGAAGCCGCGGAAGAAGGTCTCTTCGCCGATCGGGACGATGACCGCGATCGCGACGAGGGTCAGCAGCCGATCGAAATCGCTCAGGTGCGACGGGATTTGGGTCGCAATATCCGTGGGATGCAGGCCCAGAACGAGCAACATGGCCGACTCAAGGACGCTCGAGATGATCATCAGCGGGAAGACCATGGCCAGGGGGATCAGGATGTTGCCGAGCCTGCCACCGGTCATTCGGGAGCGCAGCGACGTGATGACCGAGACCGGCCTTCCGGTCGACTCCCAGGCGGGCGAAGAAGCGGCCCAGTCACCCGAGCTGGGAGCCAGATGCCCCGGCCGCGCGATGTCGTGCCAGGTCAACGCGCCGACTCGCACGACCAGGAAGTGGACGAGGCTGACGTAGACAGCCAGATAGAGCAGGATCAGCACCACGGTCGCGGGGGCCGAATCGAGATCCACGTTGTTGGATCTGAGGATGAATTCGAGCGGCAGCTGGATCGCCGTGATCATCGCCACGAGCGCGCCGGACACCAGCAGCGGTGATGGGCCGTTGTAGTCCTGCCAACCATCGGCCCGCCGCTGGCGCGCCTGTGCGACGGCCCATCCGACGAATCCGATGGCGGCGACGATGCCCACCGCCTCGACGATCAACCACGGCGGGATCGGCCCCGCGCCGAGAGTAAAGCCGGCTCTGACGCCGATGAGGTAGAGGAGGAGCGCGGCCATGCAGGGCAGGCTCATGACCAGGCTCAGCACGTAGAGCCGCAAGGACGCTCGTCCCTTCACTGTGAGAGGAGCGCGCCGCGAGGCTTCGGGGTGGAAACTGCCAGGAGGCTCGAGAATCGGGGGCACGGCCGGTGGATTGGAATAGCCCCACGGCACGTACCCAAGCGGCCAGAAGGCCGGCGCCGGAACCCAAGGGGTCGAGTAGGCCCCGGGCCAGTATTCCGGCTGCGGCCACTGACCCGGCTGCGGCCACGCGCTCGGCTGTGGTGTCTGCCACTGGCCGGGTGGCTGCCAGGCGCCCGACTGAGGTGGCCACTGACCCGGTTGCGGCCACTGACCCGGCGCACGCCACCCGCTCGGTTGCGGCCACGGACCCGGCTGCGGAGGACTCAGTGCCGGTCCACGGGCGCCCTGCGAAGCCCCGGGAGCATCGGCGTCAGCTGGTTTCAGCTCGGCCGATTCCGATCCTGGCTCGCCGTCAGAGCTGGCGCGCTCCGTGTCTCGCCGGTCTTCGGGCATGAGGCAGGGTGAGGCCTCCGAGGATGCTCGCCTCAGCCACCAACGGCAGGCTTGCGGTTGGTGATCGTAGCGGGCGCTGACCTGGCCGGTACCGCCGCTCCGACAATCGGCGGCGTGGGAGCCGCGACCGCGCCTTGAGCGACCGGTCGATCAACTGTCACCGCGCGCTCGAAGTCCTTGCCGCACCAGGCGCAGAGCGTCCAGTCGAGGCCCACCAGGCGCTCGCAGTTCGGGCAGACGCGGTTCAGCCGAGCCCGGCACCACGGGCAGATGATCCATTCCTCGTGGACGCGCCGGTCGCAGCTGCGGCAGGTCTTCACCGCCTCTACTTCGGCCAGCAGCGCCTCTTCGGCCAGGTTCCGCTCGTAGACCTCGCCAAGCCGTTCTGCCGGTCGGATGACCCGGTAGACGACGACGCCGAGGATGAAGAGGAATGGGGTGGGCAGCAGGATCAGGGCGGCCGCGACGTACGGCAGAGCTGGGTTCTCGGTGCGGTCGTGCATGTCCCGGAAGGCCCAGTACGCGGCGGCCAGCCACACGATGAACAGGTAGAGCACGATCGAATACAGGACGAGCTGAACCATCGCACTCGCGAAGAACGAGTTGACTGCGTTCCCTAGCTGCCCCGTGAGGTCCGACATGTGGATTGGTTCTCTCTCGATTGCACCCCTCCGAGGCGTTCTCCGTCGCTCCGGAAGGCGCTTGGCAGTGTATCAGGGTGGGGTTGGGCTACTGCCGAAGATTGACTGGCTGAGACGACTCTGTCGCCGGCTTGGTGACGATCGGGCCGGTCAACGCGCGACACCGAGGTAGATACGGTGCGAGCGTGATCGGGCCCGACCGCGTGGGCTCACTTGCCTCCCTGGGGTACCTCGGGATTGGTGAATAGCGAGACGGCCGCGCCGGCAATCATCAGGCAGGCTCCGAAGAACAGCACGACCACACCGGACCCGTAGCCGGACGGCAGCGTCAGATACAGCAGGAAGACCCCCAGGTACAGGCCTCCCAGGATCATCGGCAGGATCAGGTCGGTGACGCGACCGAGGACACCGGCCAGGTTCGGGAGCCGCTCCATAACTCGATCCTTGCCGGTTATGGCAGCGAGCACGAGACCACTGAGCAGAAGCAGTGGAATGCCGGCCGGCATCCCCCAGCCCCACTGATTGGCCGGCGGCGTCTCATTCGCCGTCGCGTAGTTGCCGATACCGATGCCGCCGCCATTGGCCCAGGGCATGAACAGGCTGGCAACACCGATGACCGCGCCCGCCGCGACCAGGCCGAACGCGACGAGCTCCGATGTCGACTCCCTGCGGGCTGATCTATCGGGCGCCGGCACTGGCGGCGCGGGGGACGAAGTGGGAATTGTGACGGTCGGCAAGACCGGAGCCGCGACGTCATCAGGCTCGAGCGGCGCCGCTGGCGACGCGGGCGCGGGACCGGCGGCCGTTTCGACCGGTTCTGCCGTGTCTACGTGGTCAGGCACCGGTGTCGAAGGTCGGAGGGACGACACCGGGATCGCCCCGACCGAGACGCTCATGCTGGGGCCTGGTCCTCGGCCTCCGGAACTCTCGCGCGACGGCTTCAGCGCCCAAGGCGACGGCTCACCCTCGGTGGATGGCGGCACGTAGCCGCCGGGAGTGCGGGCCGGAGGTGCCTCTTCGGGTTCGATCGAGGCGACCGGTTCGGGCTCTGCGGACGCCGCGGGCTCCGTCTGGGCCACCGGCTCGGAGGGTGAGCTGTCCGAAACCCGTGCGCCGCATGACGCGCAGAAGGCCCAGCCAGCTACCAAGGGCGAGGAACAGGCCTGGCAGATCGACGATTCGACCACGCGGATTCCTCCGCTAGACGGCCGAGACTGCTCGGCCGCTCACCGCGGATGTTCCCCGCGGCCGGGTTCAAGAGTAAATCCCCCGATCTCCGCCGTTGCGCCCGATCGGCCCAACCTGTCTCTCTCGGAGCTCGCGCCGACGTCGCCGGCCGCGTCGGAGGTCTCCAAAGTGAACGCCGCGCTTCGCCACGCCGATGCGATCCCGGAGAGAGCCACGGCCGCGACCCAGGCCACTGCCAGAACGACCGTCGCCAGGATGAAGACCGCCGGCCTGAAGTCGCGGGTGGTGCTGAGCGAGCCGGCACCGATCGTCATCGCGATGGGCACCTGGTTGCGGGCGGCGACAAGACACCAGTCGAAGGCCGTGGCGCTGGCGGCGATCGCGAGTCCTGTCGCCACGATGCTGGCCCCGTACGAGAGGGCTACCGTCAATGCCGACGACTGAGGCCGGCGGACCAGCTGGGTGAGCGCGCCGGCGATCGAGCGCCAGACGCCCCGATCGAGAAGGACGAGGCGCCTGACCGCAACCCCGGCCACCACTTCCGATAGGAGCCATGCGAGCCCGACCACGACCACCCCGTCCGCGGCGCTTTCGACGACTCTCACTGCTAGCGGCGTGGCCAGGTTCGTCGGGGTAGTGAGCTCGTTGTAGGCGGCTGTATACAGTCGGGAGCTCGCCCACGCGATCGCGGCTGCGAGCGGCAGCATGCAGACGGCTCGAATCGCGGCCATGTCCAGGAGAACTCGGAGGTCGGGCAGCTCTCTCGGCTGACCCATAGATCGTTCCTCGGGATCCAGGGCGGCCTCGATGAGCCAGACGTCGACGAGCGATCCGACCACGGCGGCCAGCATCAGCCATGCCGCCGCGACTGTCGAACCGATCGCCACGATCTCGAACAGCCAGGCAGTCGGCCGGCCGTCGATGCCGAAGGCGTTGACGCCGATGACACCGGCCACGCCGATCACGGACGGCAGCACGACGCTCGGCACCAGAAGGAGCACGATCCCGCCGCGCAGGAGGAACCCCGCCAGCGCGACGACGATCGTGTCCCGGTCGATTCCGAACGCCAATGCCCGACGCATCCGTCCCAACCATCCCGTTCTTGCGGGTGTCGGGTGAGCGTCCACGAGCCCCATGGCGCCCTCGAATACCCTGGTTACGGACCAGACGGTGCGGGTGTGCCCAGCACCTTCTCGAGCTGTGACAGCAGCTGGCCGACGGTGTTCATCTCCCGCTGGTAGGTCGCCAGATCGCCGTTGTGCAGGGCCACCTGAGCGGCCTGGTAGTGCGCGTTGGCCTCAGCTATCAGTTCCTGGGCGTTGCCCGTCAGCGACACGCTGGGAAGGGCGCTCGGCGTCGCTATTGCACCCGACGCCGACGGCGCGGGTGTGGCCGAGGCTCCCGGCGAAGGCGAGCCTCCGGGCGTGGTGGCCCCTTGGCCGGCGTAGATCTGGTTCAGCGCGTCTTGCAGCGTATTGCCCCAGACGATCTGAGTCTGCGTCCCGACGATCACCTTCTGGAACACCGGGAGTCCGTTGCTCGACGCTTGCAGGTACACCGGCTCGATGTACATGAGCGAATTCTGGAGTGGAATGACGAGCAGGTTGCCCAGGATGACCTTGCTACCAACTTGACCCCACAGTGTGATCTGCTGGCTGATGTCCTTGTTCTGGGCTATCAGGGCCTCGATCTGTTGAGGTCCAAAGACGTTCGAGGCGCGCGGGAAGTCGAAGATGCTCACCCCTCCGTAGTGGGACGGGTCGTTGTGGGCGGCGACCCAGGCGATCATGTTCTGGCGGCCCTGAGGCACCATCGGCTGGAGAAGGACGAACTCCGGGTTGGCCTGACCGGGGATTCGCATCTGAACGTAGTAGGCCTGCAATCCGAGCTGCGTCGTACCGTTGCTGGTGCTGTCGCCGCTCGGCGGGAGCTGCCAGACATCGTTGTTCTGGTAGAAGACGCTCGGATCGGTCACGTGGTACTTGGCGAACGTGGACGTCTGGGCGTTGAAGATGTCTTCCGGGTAGCGGAGATGGCCCGGGTTGTTGGCGTCACCGCGGATATCGGCCGGCATATCGGTGAGGGGCTTGAAGAGGCCAGGAAAGACGCCCTCCCAGGCCTGGATGATCGGGTCGGTGGGATCGGCGACGTAGAACGACATCGTGCCGTCGTACGCGTTCATCACGACCTTGACGCTGTTCCGGACGTAGTTGAAGGGATCGCCGGCCAGCCCGTTGGCCGCGGGATCGCCGCCCGGGTTGTACGTGTTCGAGTCGGGGAAGGCGGCGCTCGTGGTGTACGCGTCCTGGACGTAGTCGAGCTGGCCGTTCGCTGTCACGACTAGATAGGGATCCTTGTCAAAACGCAGGAACGGAGCTATGGCGTTGACGCGCTCTGTGATGGACCGGTTGTACAGGAGCTGGCTGCTGCCGGTGATCTGGCTGCTGATGATCATGTTGAGGTCGCCGAATTTCACCCCGAACAAGAGGCGCGCCAGGGGCGTGTCCAGCTTGATGCCGCTGCTGCCGGTCCACGTCGTGTACTGGTCGCCGCCGGTGCCGGTCGCCGACGGATAGTCGAATTCCTGGCTGGCGGCGTCGACGATCACGTAGCTGCTCGGCTGGGTGCCGAAGTAGATCTGCGGCTGCGTGATCTTCGGCGCTCCTGCCACTGAGGCGGGCGGGAAGTCGCTGATCAGCAGGTTCGGCTGTCCGCTCTGCTGGATCTCGTTGACCGGGACCATGACCAGGCCGTAACCATGCGTATAGGTGATGTGCTGGTTGACCCAGCTCTGGTCGCCCTGGGTCAGCTGGGCCAGGTGTTTCGGGTCGAGCTCGCGGCCGGACAGCATCACCTGGCGCACGCAGGGCGGCGCCGTCGGGGCGCAACTGGCCGCGTCGGTGAAGACGTATCGGTCGGTCGCCACGCTCGGGAAGGTGTAGTACTGCCGTAGCACCTGCAACCCATCCAGGGTCGTTCCGAGCGGGCTGGAATCCCACAGGCGGACGTTCTGGATGGTCGAGGACTCGGCCTGTACCGCCGTCTGGGTGAAACTCGGCTCGGGCGTGTATTGGGTCGTATTGGCCGTCCAGTTCGTCAGGTCGAACCCGAGCCGTGTCATGGCGATGTTATTGACGATGTAGGGCGCTTCCTGGGCCTGCTGGTTCGGCTCGACCGAGAAGCGCTGGACCAGCTGCGGGTAGCCGACATCGAGGACGAAGTACGCGCCAATCCAGAAGACCAGCGTCAGTGCCAGCGGTGTCCGCCAGCGGGTGTAGGTAAGAGCCAGTACGAAGCAGCCGATGAAGGCCGTCAGCACGGTCATCACGTTGATCGCCAGCATCTTGGCGTTGAAGTCGGAGTAGCTGACGCCCTGGAAGATGCCGCTCGTGTTGCTGTACACAAGCTCGTAGCGGTCGAGCTGGTAGCCGATGGCTATAGACCACAGATACAGCGCTGCCAGGACGCCGAGGTGGACACGGGCCGCAGTGGGCATCGGGGCGCCGGAGACGACGGCAACCATGTACCGAATGCCGACCAGGGCCAGACTCAGGAGCAGGACAACGTTGGCGTACGACTGGACCAGGCGATAGAACGGCAACTCGAACATGAAGAAGCTGATGTCCTTGCCGAAGGTCGGGTCGACCTGGCCGAACGACACACGGTGCATGAACAGCTGGATCGTGTTCCAGCCCCCGAGGGCGAGTCCGCCCATGCCAAGAGCCACCAGGATCGAGATGCCCAGGAGGCTCCAGAAGACCGGCCGCCCAACGTCGGGCACCTGGATCGGCTCGCCCCTGACCGTGCGAGCCGGCGGCGACCCGAACGGGCCGCTGCCGCGGTTGCCGCCGCCCATGTAGCGCTCGATGCTGAACCGCTCCAGGAGATCGTCGAGCGAGAAACGCCGGAGCTGGCCCTTGGGAATGAGCCTCCCGGCGAGCCAGAGGTTGAACCAGAGGACCAGGAAGGCGATTGCCGCCCCGACCACGAAGAACAGGACCTGGGAGCCGACGCGGGTCCAGAAAACATTGCCGAAGCCGATGCTACCGAACCAGATCGCATCCGTCGCAAAGCCGACGGTCGTGGCAAAGACAGACAGCAGGACGACGATCAGCAGGGCGATGGCGCCCAACACCATCCAGCCGCGACCAATATGGATCTCGGGGAACTCGCCGTCAGTTGGGCCGCCCGCGTACCGCCGCCGGCCACCGCCGAACCTGCCGCCGCCGAAACCGCCCCGCCGGAAGATCGGGCTCGGCCCCCTATCTTCGTCGTCGTGATCGGTGTCGCCAGAATCGGATCCGGCTGGGCTCATCGTGTCGTCCTCCTGAGGTCCCTCGTCTGACGGGCCCGCGTCGGCGGCGTCGTCCGAGCCGCTCTTCGGTTGCCCGTCACGGGCTGCGCTCGCGGCCTGTCGCCGGCGCAGCTCCTCCATGAAGTCGTCGAACATGTTCTTCACAATGCGGAGTCTAGCGACCCGAGTGGTTTAGGGACGAATCCTCGGCCCTGGATCAGCGATTCGTCGATCCGGGCGCCGGGCGTCGGCCCCGTGGCAATCCCCGTGGGCGGGCCGCCTCATGCCGGGCCACGACCGGGATCTGGGGGCGGATCTCTTCAGTACGAGAGGCGCAGCAGCGCATCGCGGAAGGCGCGCAGCACGGTCCGGGCAAGTTCGGACTCGCGCATGGCGAGCCGGCGCGCCGGCTCGAACCGGAACCCCGCGAGGACTGCGAGCGGCGCGTCCCAAGGTGCCTCGTCGTTCTCGGGCGGCTGGCCCAGGCGCAGCCTCAACTGCTGCCGGCCGCCTTCCTCCATGATCAGTCCCGAGAGCGTGCCCGACAGACCCGGACCCAGACGAAGCAGCGGCGAGCCCGGCGGCGTGCCCGGCGGCGTGCCATAGGTCGGGGCGAGATCCTTGAAGTTCAACATCGTGCCGTCCTGCTCGCACCACAGCAACGTCACCCACCAACCGTCGGCGAGGGTCTGCGGTTGCGTCATGCCGACGCGCCGGCTGTCGCCCGGTCCGAGCTCGATCTCGCGCAGGAACGAAGGGCCCGGCGACGGGAGACGGGACGTGGGCTCGGCCATGTCTCGGAGGATAGACGGCGATGCCGCAACGCGCCGTGAGGGCACCCAATGTGGCGGCGTCCATGGCTCCGCGACTGACTGCGACACCCTGCGGGGAGGCCGCGCTGACCGTGGTCGGGTCAACGACGGCGCGGCTCGGAGCTCGATCCGCCTGAGACCTCGTCTGCGGCATGCTCGGTGACTTCGGCGCTGGGTAGGGCGCCTTCCGAATCGGCGCCGCCCTGTTCCGGCTCCGCGGGCTCGGCGGGGCCAGCAGGTTCGGCAGGACGGGCAGGCTCGACCGACGGTGCGCCACCGGCCGCGATCTCGGCGTCCAGCCGCGCCATCTCGGCCTTCAACTCGGGCGTCGGAGGCCTCAATGCCGAGGCATCGGTGGGGGGCGGCACGCTTCGGGTTGGCAGAATTGTGTCGTCGCTGAAGAGGATCGTCAGCAGGCCCTGTTTCCGCTTCTTGGTGCCGGCCCCCCCCTCGGCGTACCGCCGCAGGTCGGAGGGGACTTCGGTCAGGCCGGGGATCGGCGCCACGTCCGCCGCGCCCGTATCCAGGGCGGCGTGGCAGTTCGGGCATTCGGTGGCTGCCGCCGGAACCTCCCTCGAGCACCACGGGCAAAGGCGCGGGCCTTCGAACCCCGGCTGCGTAACCGGCGGGCTGGGTGGCTCGGGTTTCGCATCCGATCTCCCGGTCGCCGCGGACGCGTCCCCGTCGCCGAGTGGCTCGGGCGAACCGGCGGAGCCCGGGGCGGGGGCGGGCGTCTCCGAGCCGCCGACTGCAGGAGCGGCGAGCGACGCAGCGTCGCCGCCGGCCGGCGCGGGTGCCGGCGCAGGTGCCGCCTCCTGCGTTTGGGACGGTTCGCCGGCCGATTCGGAAATGGCGACCTCACGGGGGACGAGCTCGCCGCCGATCCACAGCGCGGCACCGCCGGCGATCAGAGGCAATCCGAAGGCTCGACCAAGATCGTCCGGCGCGAGCACCAGGCCGGCGACCGCCATGCCCGCTGCGAGGAACCGGAGATTGGGCTGAGGATCGGGCTCGAGCATCCATGCCCGCAAAGCCGCTGCAGTGAGTACGGCTGCGGCGAGATAGACAGTGACGACCACCGCGGCGTTGATGCCGTACACGTTGACGGGCGGCGTCTCGCCCACGACGGCGTCGAGCCCGAAGTAATGGGAGGCCACGATTCCGGCAACGGCGCCGATCAGAATCGTGAACCAGCCGCCGATGACTGCAATTGCTCCCATGACCCTTTGCACTTACGTCGCTCCTGCGGCCGATCGGCCGCGGTCATTCCCACTCGATGGTGGCGGGCGGCTTCGAGCTGATGTCGTAGACGACGCGGTTCACGCCCGGCACCTCGTTGACGATGCGAGAGCTGATCCGCCCGAGGACCTCGTAGGGGAGCTTCGCCCAGTCGGCCGTCATCGCGTCCTCCGAGGTGACCGCCCGGATCGCCACGACGTTAGCGTAAGTTCTGCCGTCGCCCATGACGCCGACCGATCGGACCGGGGTCAGGATGGCGAACGACTGCCAGATGCTCCGGTAGAGTCCCGCAGCCTTGATCTCGTCGATCACAATCCAGTCGGCTTCGCGCAGGGTTTCGAGTCGTTCGGGGGTCACCTCGCCGATTATGCGGATGGCCAGCCCCGGACCGGGGAACGGCTGGCGCTGGACCATCGAATCGGGCAGCCCCAGCTCCGTTCCGACGGTTCGAACCTCGTCCTTGAACAGGTAGCGCAGCGGCTCGATCAGCTGGAAGCGCAGGTCGTCGGGCAGGCCGCCCACGTTGTGGTGGGTCTTGATCTTGGCCGCAGCCTTCTCCTTCGATGAGGTCGCGGACTCGATAACGTCCGGGTAAAGCGTGCCCTGTGTCAGGAAATCGATCTGACCGAGTTTCGCGGCCTCTTCCTCGAAGACCCGGATGAACTCACCGCCGATGATCCGGCGCTTCTCCTCGGGATCGATCACGCCTTGGAGCCTGCGCAGGAATCTCTCACGTGCGTCGACCACGATGACCTTGACGCCCAGCTGCTCGAACGCGGTCTGCAACAGTGCGGTCTCGTTCTTGCGCATGAGGCCGTGGTCGACGTGGACGCAGGTGAGGCGGTCGCCGACGGCGCGATGGACGAGCGTCGCGGCCACGGCAGAATCGACTCCGCCGGAAAGCGCGCACAAGACGCGCCCGTCGGTGCCGCTGGCCCGGCTGTGCTCGTCGACGCGGCGCCGGATCTCCTCGACGGTCGAAGAGATGAAGTTGGCCGCGGTCCAGGTCTGGCGCGCGCCGGCGATGCCGACGACGAAGTTGCGCAGGATCTCGCGGCCCCTCGGCGTGTGGACGACCTCGGGGTGGAACTGGATGCCGTACATGGCCCGGGCGGGGTCGGCCACGGCCGCGAATGGAGTCGAGCTGGTATTGGCAGTCGGGCTGAAGCCGTCGGGGAGCCGCACCAGGGAATCGCCGTGGCTCATCCAGACCGACTGCTCCGGCTCGATGCCTGCAAACAGTCCGTCCTGCGCCGTCACCGAGACGACCGCCGGCCCGAATTCCTTGCGCTCGAACGCGACGACCTCGCCGCCGAGGGCCTCGGCCATCAGATGCAGCCCGTAGCAGATCCCCAGGATCGGTACGCCGCCGCTCCAGATCGCCGGGTCTGGATGAGGCGAGCCGGCTTCGTAAACGCTCGACGGCCCGCCCGAGAGGATCACAGCCCGCGGCTTGCGGGCGGCGATCTCGCTCCAGGGCGTGTCGAACGGCAGCAGCTCCGAGTAGACGTTGAGCTCACGAACGCGGCGGGCGATGAGCCGGCTGTACTGGCTGCCGAAGTCGAGGACGATGACGGTGTCGACGTCGGCTCCGCCGGGCACGTCGTCGATGATCTCCGTCCGATCCGCTACTCGTCCGTCGCTCAAGCCCGACCTCCGCTGCTTACGGCGTCAAGTCTAGCGGCGGGAGGTCGAGGGCTACGCGTCGTCCAGGTTGGGGGCCAGCCAGCGAGCGGCCTCGTCCATCGACCAGCCCTTGCGACGGGCGTAGTCCTCGAGCTGGTCGCGGCCGATGCGGCCAAGGCCGAAGTAGCGCGCTTCGGGGCGCCAGAAGTAGAAACCTGAGACCGACGCCGGCGGGAGCATCGCGAACGACTCGGTCAGGCTGATCCCAGCGCGCGCCTCGGCGTCGAGCAGCGCGAATAGGGTCGCCTTCTCGGTGTGGTCCGGGCACGCCGGGTAACCCGGCGCCGGTCTGATGCCTTGATACTCCTCGCCGATCAACGCGGCGTTATCCAGCGCTTCATCGGAGGCGTATCCCCACAAGTCGCGCCGGACTCTGGCATGCATCCGCTCGGCCAGGGCCTCGGCCAGGCGATCCGCCAGCGCCTTGGTCATGATCGCGTGGTAATCGTCGTGCGCGGCCTCGAACGAGGCGGCCAGCTCGCCCGCGCCGATCCCCGCGGTGACCGCGAAACCGCCGAGATAGTCCGGAACGGCCAGCGACCGCGGCGCCACGAAGTCGGCGAGGGCATCGTTTGGGCGGCCCGGCGGCTTCTCCATCTGCTGGCGGAGCGAGTGGACCACGGCCCGCACCTCGCCGCGGCTCTCGTCGGCGTAGATCTCGATGTCGTCGCCGACCGAGTTGGCCGGCCATAAGCCGACGACCGCCCTTGCGCGGAGCAGCTTCTCGTTCACGATCCGCTGGAGCAGCCGCCGCCCATCCTCATACAAGGGCCGCGCCGATGCCCCGAGTCGAGGATCGTCGAGGATCCCCGGGAAGGACCCCTTGAGCTCCCATGCGGCGAAGAAGGGCGACCAGTCGATGCAGTCCACCAGGTCCGAGAGGGGGTAGTCGTCGAAGGCGCGGACGCCGAGGAAGGTTGGCCGCGGCGCCGGCCGAGAGAAATCGACCCGGACGCGATTGAGCCTGGCAGCGGCGATCGAGACCCTCGCCACGCGCTCATGGCGGCCGGCTCTCTCGACGCGGGTGCGTTCCTGATCTTCGCGGACTCCCGCCGCGAACGACGCGGAACGGTCGCCCAGCAGCTCCGAGACGACGCCGACCGCCCGGGACGCGTCGGCCACGTGCACGACAGGTGCCGAGTAGCGCGGCGCGATCTTGACCGCGGTGTGAGCCCTGGAAGTAGTGGCGCCGCCGATCAGCAGCGGGACGGAGAAGCCCTCCCGCTCCATCTCGCCGGCGACGTGGGCCATCTCCTCGAGGGAGGGCGTGATCAGGCCGGAGAGCCCGACCGCGTCCACCTTTTCGGCGCGTGCGGCCTCGAGGATCCGAGCGGTGGGAACCATGACCCCGAGGTCGATCACCTCGTAGTTGTTGCACTGCAGGACCACGCCGACGATGTTCTTGCCGATGTCGTGGACGTCGCCCTTGACGGTGGCCATGAGAATCTTGCCGCGCGGCCGGGCGTCGCCGATCGCCGCCTTCTCGGCCTCGAGATACGGCACCAGGTGAGCGACGGCCTTCTTCATCACGCGGGCACTCTTGACCACCTGCGGCAGGAACATCTTGCCGGCCCCGAAGAGGTCGCCGACCTGGTTCATGCCCGCCATCAGCGGTCCCTCGATGACCTCGATCGGCCGTGCCGCTTCCGCGCGGGCCTCCTCCGTGTCCTCGACGACGTACGCGTCGATTCCTTCGACGAGGGCGTGGACGAGCCTTTCGGCCACCGGCCGTTCGCGCCATGCGAGGTCCGCCTCGGGCCGTGCTGCGCCGCTGCCGGCGTACTTCGGAGCGACCTCGAGAAGCCGCTCGGTGGCATCCGGCCGCCGGTTCAGCACGACGTCCTCGACGCGTTCGAGGAGCTCGGCGGGTATCTCGGAATAGACGGTCAGCTGGGCAGGGTTGACGATCCCCATGTCCATTCCGGCCGCGATGGCATGGTAGAGGAACACCGAATGGATCGCCTCGCGCACGGGGTCGTTGCCCCGGAAGGCGAACGACACGTTGCTGACGCCGCCCGAGACTCGGACCCCGGGCAGCTCTGCCTTGATCCGGCGGACGGCCTCGATGTAGGCCACGGCGTAGCCGGCGTGCTCCTCGATGCCTGTCCCGATGGCGAAGATGTTCGGGTCCAGAATGATGTCGTCGGGTGGGAAACCGACCCGCTCGGTTAGGAGACGGTAGGCGTGACGGCTGATCTCGACCTTGCGATCGACCGTGTCGGCCTGGCCCTTCTCGTCGAAGGCCATGACGATAACCGCGGCGCCGTATCGGCGCGCCAGTTTGGCCTGGCGCAGGAACTGGCCCTCGCCCTCCTTGAGCGATATCGAGTTCACGATCGGCTTGCCGCCGATACAGCGCAGCCCGGCCTCGATGACTGACCACTTGGACGAGTCGATGACGAGCGGGACTTTGGCGATCGCCGGCTCCGACGCGACCAGGTTCAGGAAGCGCGTCATTGCCGCTTCCGAGTCCAGCATCGCCTCGTCCATGTTGACGTCGATGGCCTGGGCGCCGCCGTCGACCTGGCGAGTCGCGATCGCCACCGCGCCCTCGTAGTCGCCGTCGACGATCCGGCGGGCAAAGGCGCGCGATCCGGAGACGTTCGTCCGCTCGCCTATGTTCACGAAGAGGCTGCCCTCGCCGACGTTGAGCGCTTCGAGGCCCGCCAGGCGGAGGGCTCGCGGCCGCTCGGGGACGACTCGCGGAGCGAGGCCGCGGGCAGCCTCGGCGAACGCGGCAACGTGCCCCGGACCGGTGCCGCAGCAACCGCCGACGACGTTGACGATGCCCGCCTCGGCGAACTGCCGCATGACCGTGGCCATCGTCTCGGGCGTCTCATCGTACCCGCCGAACTCGTTGGGCAGCCCGGCGTTGGGATGCGCCGCCACGAACGTGTCGGCCAGTCCGGAGAGCTCCTCCACGTGGGCCCGGAGCTGCCGCGCACCGAGCGCGCAGTTGAGCCCGACGATCAGCGGTCTGGCGTGGCGAATCGCGTTCCAGAACGCTTCGACGGTGTGACCGGAGAGCGTGCGGCCGCTGGCGTCGGTGATCGTGCCGGAGATCCAGAGGGGGAGCTCGAAGCCCAACTCGTCGAACGCGCCTTCGATCCCGAAGATCGCCGCCTTGGCGTTTAGCACGTCGAAGACGGTCTCGACCATCAGGAGATCGGCCCCGCCCAGGATCAACCCGCGGGCGGACTCGGCATACGCCTCGGCCAGTTCCTCGAACGTGACGGCGCGGGCGGCCGGATCGGCCACGTCGGGAGAGATCGAGGCGGTCTTGTTCGTGGGGCCGAGCGACCCGACCACGAAGCGAGGCCGGCTTGGCTCGCGGGCCTCGGCCGCGTCGGCCGCCGCACGAGCGATCTTCGCCGCCTCGAGGTTGATCTCGTATACGAATTCTTCGAGCCCATAGTCGGCCTGGGCGATGCGCGTGGCGGCGAAGGTGTCGGTCGAAATGATGTCCGCGCCGGCCTCCAGATAGGCGTCATGGACGGCCCGGATGACGTCCGGCCGGGTCAGGCACAGGACGTCGGCATCGCCTCGGAGGTCGCATGTGTGCGCGCGGAAGCGCTCACCGCGGAAATCGGCCTCGGTCAGGCCGTAGCGCTGGATGAGCGTCCCCGTTGCTCCGTCGAGCACGAGGATGCGCTCGCGGAGCAGCTGTCGGAGGAGTTGCAGGCGTTCCTCGCGCGTCCGGGAGCCCTCAGCGGCGGCTTGCTGGGGAAGTGCTGCCGGCTCGCTTCTGGCGACTATGGCGGGTGCTGTCGATCGGACGTACGTATCGGTGGGCCTGCCTCCTTCTCCGCGAAGTGTATCGAGCCGATCGAAAGGCGCCCGGCGAGGGCGCGGCCTGATCTTGGCAAACCCGGTCGGATCCGAACGTTCCCCGTTGGCCCGCATACGCATCGCGCGACTTTGGCCGACGTGGGACCATGAGCCCGTCATGAGCGAAGTCGGCGGCATCGACCGAACCCGGGATCCGGACGGCGCGTCCGTTCGAGTCTTCGATTGCGCCATCGTCGGCGGCGGTCCCGCCGGCCTGTCGGCTGCCGTGAACCTGGCACGCATGCGCCGCTCCGTCGTCGTCATCGACGATCGTGACGGGCGGTCGCTCTGGGGCCAGGTCAATCGGAACTACCTGGGTTTTCCGGACGGCATACCCGCGGCCGAGATACGACTTCAGGGCCGGCGTCAGGCGGCGCGCTACGGGGCTCGTTTCATGCTCGGGCGGGTGACCGCCGCGGACCGCGACGGCGACCTCTTCCGGCTGACCGTGGAGGGGAACGTGAACGGTGGCCCCGAGTCGGACGCGGCCGGGACGGACGCCAACGTGGCGCGTGACGAGGAGCTGGGGCGGTCTCTTGGCGAGATCCAAGTCGTCCAAGCGCGCGAGGTGATCTCTCGGACCGTCGTCCTGGCCACCGGCGTCCGGGATCCGTTTCCGAAGTTCGAAGGCCGCGACGAGTGCGTCGGCCGCAGCCTCTTCTGGTGCATCGCCTGCGACGGGTACGAGGCGATTGACCGCGCCGTGGCCGTGGTGGGCCACGACGAAGAGGCCGTGGAAATGGCCCTCGACTTGCTCGAATTCACCGACCGGACCTCGCTGGTGGCGGGTCGGGCAGAGGGCTTCAGCGTCTCGGAGTCGCGGCTGGCCGACCTCGCCGCGAACGGGATCCAGGCCCACAGCTGGCGTGTCGCTTCGTACGCCAACGAAGCCGGCCAGATCCGGGATATCGCGCTCGACGATCCTTCGGGCACGCGGATCCCCGTGGAGATGGTGTTCACGTCGCACACTCCAACTGCCCGAAACGAGATCGCCCGGCGGCTGGGAGTCGAGCTGAACGCGCTCGGCCAGATCGTGGTTGATTCGGAACAGCACACGAACGTGCACGGGTTGTATGCGGCCGGCGACGCGACGAGCGTCCACGACCATCAGGTCAGTGCGGCCGTCCACGAAGGCAACCAGGCGGCCTGCGCCGCCAACTACTACCTGTATCGGCCGGTCCAGCGGGCGCCTGACCAGGAGGAATGCTGACGAATCGGCCGGCCGGCCGATTCCTTCGTTGCCTTCTGCGCTCCTCGCTCACGGACGTTGTAGTCCGCTCGCTCCGGTGCTCGGCGGCGCCTCGACGTCGTTATGACCGGCGGGCCAGGACGAAGACCGACGGTCCGGGTGTGATCGACCCGAGCGGCTCCTGAAGCGGGGCTTCGAGCCGTGCCAGGGCGTCGGGCGGCAGCCGTCGAGTCAGGCCCGGCAGCCGGAAGAGCGACGCGGCTCGCATCCGTTCGACCGTGAACCCGGCCGCTCGGAGAGCTCGGCGAACCGTGACCGGGGCGTGGTCGTGATGCAGCCGCTTGTACTCGACCGACCCGAGCTCGAACGGTGACCAGCGCTGCCGCCTCAGCAGCCGTCGCGCGATCGACTTGAGGTTGCGCTTGTTTGCGTATTCGAGAACGAGGACCCCGCCGGGGCGCACGACGCGCCCGAGCTCGGCTATGAGCGGCGCCGGGTCGGCGAAATGGTGGAGAACTCGGACGCAGACCGCCGCATCGAAATGGTCGTCCGGGAAGGGGAGTGCAAGCGCGTCGCCGATGACGATCTCGTAGCGGCGATTGCCCCCGAGCGTTTCGAGCGCCGCAGCCACGTGAACCGATGACGAATCGAGCAGGAAGACCCGGTCGTAGCCAAGGTACTCACCGGCCAGCCTGCCGAAGCCGGCCCCAACCTCGATCAGCCGGCCGCCAGTCGGCGGCAGCAGGGCCCGCAAAGCGATGTGATCGCAGGCGTCCTCGTAGTTGCGGGCCGTCCAGAACACATCTCGATAACCGAGATCCTCGTAGGTGGCCAGAGGTTCGGAGGGCAGGCTGGAGGCGGTCAAAGGATGGGACACGTCGTGCACACGGAGAGGTGGCTCCGCGGCGGTCAGGACGGGCTGGCCGCGCCGACTGCCCGACGATGGACGGCGAAATCGTCGGCGTTACCCGACCAGCCGCAATCGCAACGAACGACGTTCGTCCGCGCGTTGTACTCCTCGATCAGGTGCGACTTGACCGGCCGGAGAGGGTTCGGGGCGACCGCCGTGCGGACTGGCCGAGCCATGGTTCCTCCTCCATCTCCCAACCCTGGCGCCGCCGCCGCGTTCGGTCGATGGGCGACCGCCGCCAGACGGATCAGCGGACACTCGGACACGGCCACGCCAATTGGGGAGCGGCCTTCATTCTAGCAGAAGGGGACCTCGAGCCCGATTCGACCCACTCGGCGGGCATCACGTGGCGAAACTGACCCTCACCCAAGCCCCGCCGAGCCGATCTCCGCCCGCAATTCAGAACCAACGGTTCCGGGCCCCGGGCCTTAGAATCTGATCCAGAGAGGACTCTCCCCAGGGGAGCCGTGGGTGCCCGTGGAACTGTTGATCGGGATCGTCCTTGCCAGCGTGGTCGTGAACCTCACGCTGCTGCTTTGGCTCTCGCGAGCTGATCACGTCAAGGTCCACTGGTCGCGCCCGGTGCGGTCCGCCGTTGATTCGGTCCTGGCGCGCCCGCCCGAAGCGGATGCTCAGCCCGTTCGACGGCGTGCGCTCTACGTGGCCGAGCAGGCG
>Ga0187886_1000465_pt1 | contig 48325 bp, 45 predicted proteins | sample June2016WEW_20_1_FD_133001 | JGI IMG/M metagenome (GOLD analysis project Ga0187886, IMG submission 133001) | Peatland microbial communities from SPRUCE experiment site at the Marcell Experimental Forest, Minnesota, USA - June2016WEW_20_150 | ecosystem: Environmental > Terrestrial > Soil >... | reverse complement strand
CCGTGCGGGCGGCCCGTGAAGCCGGGTTTGTCCACGCGTCGCTCCTTATCGAAGGCAAGCCCGGCGGCGACCCCTGCTATCTGTGCGTCTTCACGGATGCCCAGCTCGAAATTCTGGGTATCAAACAGATCAACAGCATTGCGGGCGCCGACGTTGCGAGGTGGCAAGGGGAATTCTGTCACGAGCGTGGCGCTGGCGTGGCATTCGTCACCGCAATGGGGCAAGCCATTCAAGCCGGAGTCTTCGGGGGCGAGATACATTTCAACTCCGGCGGGCGGGGCGCCGTGAACTTCGCGGAGTTACTGTCCAAGCCGGGCGGTACGCGCGCATCGCTCTTCCCGCAGTACGTTGACCCCGACTTCCTTCCCGGGGAAGGGCCCGCGGAATGGATCGGAGACCAACTCGCCACAATTCAACTCGGTGCCAAGTGGTCTGCCCATACTGGGCGGCCCTTCAAGGTCGAGTTTGACGCGCGGTTCTGTCGGTACGCCGACACCATCGGCGCGCTCCAGAAGTCCGCGGTGTGGGTGATCGAGAACTTCACCCAAGCGGTCGCGCAAATGGGTCCCCCATAGCACGCGGGTGCACGTGGGCGCGATGCCAACGAGAAAGAAAAGAGGCGGTAATCTACGGCCCCGGCCAGCTTCAAGCTGCGTCCGGGGCCAAAAATATTTATCTTTATTTAATATCGCTGCGCTATGATGGCGGGATGGCATTTTCCCTCCATCCGGCCGACACGGCATTTGGCATCACGCTTTTATTTCTCGCAGGCATTTTTATCGCAGGTTTGGGGTGGCACTTTTTTGTTTTCTTCCTGGCCGTGCTTGCGGGCGGCGTAGCTTCGGTTCTTTTTAAGCGGGCGCTCTGGAAAGAGTGTGCGCTTTTTTGCTGCGCCATGCTCGCGGGCGCGCTCTACTACCATTTGTATTTCCACATTGAGGACGCGAAAACGAATTTGCCGTTCGGGCAGAAGGGCGTTTTCTCCGTGACCATTTCGGACGAGCCACAACCGTCGGAAAAATTTTTGATGCTCACGGCCGACGCCGAGCCGCCGTTTGCGGGTACGGTGGAGATCTTCGCGCCGCCGGAGAGCGATTTTCAATACGGCGAACTGATTCGCGTAGCCGGCACTGTAAACCCGCCGGATATGCCGGGCGGCAACGCGATCATTTTCACGCCCAAAATAACGGTGCTCGCCGAGCATCGCGGCTTTTGGCTGCGCGAGTGGATGATCAATATCAAACTCGCCATTTTGCAAAAGTTCAGGGAAGCGCTGCCGGAAGACCAGGCGGCGCTCTTGGGCGGGATCGCTTTCGGTTCAAAAGTGAGCTTCAAGCAGGAATTGAAAGATGCGATGGCGCTCTCGGGAACCACGCACCTGGTCGCGGTTTCCGGTTATAACATCACGATCGTCATCGTGGCGGCGAGCGATCTTTTTAGAAGATTCTTCTCGCGCCGCACAACGTTCATTGCCGCCGTCATTGCACTCCTTCTTTTTATGTTCATGGTCGGCGCGCAGGCATCTGCGGTGCGCGCGGCGATCATGGGATTTCTGGCGCTTGTGGCGCGTGAGATAGGGGAGGAGTTCTCAATGCGGAACGCGATCGTCTTTACGGCTGCGTTTATGGCGTTGCTTGATCCGGGTATTCTTACCGGAAACCTAAGCTTCATCCTTTCCTTTTTGAGCTTGGCCGGCATCGTCTATCTTGGCCCGCCGCTCAAAAAACTTTTGCGTTACGGGAATGATGATGGCGGCCTTTTTGATTGGAAAGAGAGCGCCACGACCACCCTATCGGCGCAGCTCGCCGTGATGCCGGTGCTCATCAATTCCTTCGGCCGGTTTTCGTGCATGGCGATCCTGGCGAACATCTTTATCCTTGCGACCGTGCCGCTCACGATGTTCTTCGGGCTGCTCCTCGCGCTTTTCGGATTTGCGTCACATTACCTTGCGTTTTTCGCGGGGAAGCTCGTCGGCCTCATGCTTGCCTACCAGCTCTTTATCATCCGGTTCTTTGCGGCGCTCGCAATTCCGCTGCCCCTGCCGCTAAATTCCGCCGCCGCGATCGCGTTCTATTATTTGATCCTTCTCGTTTTTATATTTTCGTATGGTTCGCACGGCCCCCGCGCCGGCATGCTTCCATGAGCACGCTCAAAAAGTTTGATACGCTTGCGCTTATCATCGTAACGTCGCTCATCGCGGTTGATGCATACCTTTGGTTCGTTATTTTCTCGCAGGGCAGCGTCCGCGAGGCGCATGAATATTTTTTGGACGTCGGCCAGGGAGACAGCGAACTCATCGTTCTTCCTGGGAATATAAAAATAATGACCGATGCGGGTCCGACGAGCGCCGTTATAGATGCGCTTCAAAAAGTGCTCCCCCAGGGTGATCGCTATATTGATATCGCCATTGTTTCGCACCCTGAACTTGATCATTTTGGCGGCTATCTAGACGTTCTTGATCGCTACGACGTTGGCGCATTCGTCTACAACGGCCGTGACGGCGACACGAAAGAATGGTGGACGCTTCTCACGAAAATCGCGGCAAAGCACATTCCGCTCATCACGCTCGGTGCGGGAGATGTTATCCGCTACAGTGGAGTTGAAATTGACCTGCTTTCGCCAGACGAAACGTTTATCCGGAGCGCGGAGCTGAACGATACCGGCCTTGTGGAACTCGTAAAGACAGACGGTTTCCGTACCCTCCTTTCCGCCGACACCGGATCAAACGTTGAGGATTATCTTCTGCAAGACGGCACTGACCTGCGTGCGGACATTTTGAAAGTGCCGCATCACGGTTCAAAATATGCTTCGGATGATGCGTTCCTGCGCGCCGTAGACCCGAAAGTGGCGGTGATCGAAGTGGGCGCGAAAAACGTCTACGGCCACCCGTCAAAGGAGGCGCTTGCGCGGCTTGCGTCATCCACGCGCGCGGCCATTTTCCGCACCGACCGCGACGGCACCGTAGAAATATTTTCCAGGGACGGCGCGATAAAAATAGTGAAAGAAAAACAGTGACGGCACGACACGATTGGTGATATAATGGAAAGGCTTTGAAGATACAAAATTTTGAACAACTCGCGGTGACGGATGCACGGCGGGCGTTGCTCACGATCGCTGAAGCGGGCCTCACAGCGATCGATACCGAGCGCGTGGTGCGGGAAACGGTGCGCCTGGACGGCGACATCCTTTCCTACGATGGGGAAACAATCGATTTTTCGCAAACCGGAAAGATCGTTTTTATCGCGATCGGGAAATGCGCCGCTGATGCGGCGATGGCAATTGAAAGTATTTTGGGCGATCATATCACGCGCGGCGTCGTCGTGGATGTAAGGGTATGCCCCGAATCAAAACGGTTAAAAACTTTTTGCGGGACGCATCCGCTGCCGTCGGACGAAAATCTTCATGCGGCGGAGGCGATCATGGAAACGCTTGAGGGGCTTACCGAGCGTGACGCAGTGCTTTTTGTGATCTCCGGCGGCGGCTCAACGTTGCTTTTTTTGCCGGTGGACAAGCGGAACAGAGAAGAAGTGACGATTTTTAATGCGCTTACGAATGCGGGCGCGACCATCCAAGAAATGAACATTGTGCGGCGGCATCTTTCGCTCGCGCGCGGCGGCTATCTTGCGAAAGCCGCGTATCCTGCGCGCGTTATTTCGCTCATTATGAGCGATATACCGGGCGACGAGCTCACTGCGATCGCTTCCGGGCCGACCGTGAAGGATATTACCACCGTGGAGGATGCTGTCGGCGTACTTCAAAAATATGATGTGCCGCGGATATGCCCCATTGAAAGCTACGGCCTTATAGAAACGCCAAAGGACGATAAGTATTTCGCGCGCGTCACGAATCACATCGTTGTTTCAAACAAGCGGGCGCTTGAGGCCATGAGCGCCGCCGCGGAAAAGATGGGATTTCATGCGACCATCCGCGGAGCGGAACTCACGGGCGAAGCGCGGGAGGTGGGCCTCGCCGTCGCGAACGAACTGCGCGTGGCACCGCGGAAGACCGCGCTCCTTTGGGGCGGCGAGACGACGGTCACGGTGCATGGCACGGGAGGGAGGGGAGGCCGGAATCAGGAATTGAGCGCCGTAGCGCTCGCGGTGATCCAGGACGGCGAAGAGATTCTTTCGCTTGCTTCGGACGGGCGCGATCACGGTCCTTGTGCGGGCGCCATTTGCGACATCATGACAAAGAAAGCAGCTATGGCTGCCGGACTTGACGCAGAAACTTTTCTCAATAAAAGCGATATTTATTCTTTCTTTGAAAGAGTCGGCAATTGCGTCATGACGGGCGATACCGGGTCGAATGTTTCAGATCTTATCATTGCGTTGAAAATGTAGCGTTGTTGTTTAGTGTATACTGTGAGTAATACACCATGAAAAAACAAAAATATATTTTGCAGTACGAGGAGGTGGGCATCAAGGATGTGGGCATTGTGGGCGGGAAGAATGCGTCGCTCGGGGAGATGATCCGGACGCTCCACGCGAAAGGCGTGCCGGTGCCCTCCGGTTTTGTCGTTACGGCTTCGGCGTATTTCTATTTTTTAGAGAAAACAGGTCTCGACAAGTTCATTAAAACCACCTTAAAAGGCCTTAACACGAAGAACTTGAAGGATCTTCAGCGCCGCGGCAAGATAGTCCGCGATGCAATGATGAAAACGGAGTTTCCGAAGGATCTGGCCGCAGAAATCGTAAAGGGCTACCGCGGACTTGAAAAGCGCTACGGCAAAAATGCGGATGTAGCGGTGCGTTCAAGCGCCACGGCGGAGGACCTTCCCACCGCGAGTTTTGCGGGGGAGCAGGAAAGTTACCTCGGCATCCGCGGCGGGGGAGACGTGCTCCGGGCCGTGCGCGCCACCATGGCATCGCTTTTCACCGATCGTGCCATTTCCTATCGCGCCGACCGCGGCTTTGATCATTTGAAAATCGCGCTTTCGGCCGGGGTCCAAAAAATGGTTCGCTCCGACCGTGCCTGTTCGGGTGTGATGTTCACGCTGGACACCGAATCCGGTTTCCGCAATATTGTTTTGATCAACGGCTCGTGGGGCCTCGGCGAGATGATCGTGAAGGGCGAGGTTACGCCGGACGAGTTCATTGTTTGGAAAGAAGGGCTTAAGCGGAACGTGCCGCATCCGATCATCGAGAAGAAACTCGGCGTGAAGCTGAAGAAAATGGTCTATCATCATGAGCGGCGGCTTGAGCAGGCAAAGATCATCCCTACGACTCCCGATGAGCGCGCATCATTTGTGCTCACGGACCATGAAGTGGCGCGGCTCGCAAAGTGGGGAACGATCATTGAGGAGCACTACACCAACCACTATAAGAGGTGGATGCCGATGGACATGGAATGGGCGAAGGACGGCGTGACGGGCGAGCTCTTTATCGTGCAGGCGCGGCCGGAGACGATCCACGCCGGCCGTGATTTTTCCAAAGTAAAAGAATACATCCCACTTGAACGCCGCGAGCCGATCCTTATGGGTGCATCCGTCGGTTCAAAGATCGGCGTGGGCAAAGCGCGCGTCATTTTAGACGCAAAACACATCGGCGATTTCAAGAAGGGCGAGGTTTTGGTGACCACGATGACCGATCCCGATTGGGAGCCGATCATGAAGATCGCCTCGGCGATCGTGACGGACAAGGGCGGCCGCACTTCGCATGCCGCGATCGTTTCGCGCGAGCTCGGCATTCCCGCGGTCGTAGGAACGGAGAAAGCGACGAAGCTCATCAAAACCGGCGACTCGATCACGGTGGATACAACAGGCAGCGCGGGCAATATCTATAGAGGATTCCTGAAGTTCAAAGTGGTGGAGCATGATCTCAAGAAGATCCCGCAGCCCAAGACACACATCATGATCAATGTGGCTATTCCCGACAGCGCGTTTGAGGTTTCATTCCTGCCGAACAGGGGCGTGGGCCTCGCACGCGAAGAGTTCATCATCGCGTCAAAGATGGGTCTGCATCCGATGGCGCTTTTAAATCTTGTGAAGCAAACGCCTGCGGTGCGGCATGCAATCGAGCAGAAAATGCGCGGCTGGCGTGACCCGAAGAGATACTATATAGATAATCTTGCGTTCGGCATTGCAAAGATCGGCGCGGCGTTCTATCCGCGTCCCGTGATCGTGCGCTTCTCCGATTTCAAGACAAATGAATACCGCACCTTGCTCGGCGGCGAGATGTACGAACCGCGCGAGGAAAATCCGATGCTCGGCTGGCGCGGCGCCTCGCGGTACTATGACCCGAAGTTCAAGCCGGCATTCATGATGGAAGCGGCAGCGGTGAAGATGGTGCGCGAGGAAATGGGGCTTACGAACGTAATTCCGATGGTGCCTTTCTGCCGCACCGCAGAGGAGGGGATGCAGGTGCAAGAAGCAATGGCCGAAGCGGGGCTTTTCACTAAGTACACGATAAATGCATGGAAACGCATGCGGCATGCTGTGAATGGCAAGAAAGCGACCGTGACGCCCATCTACGTGATGTGCGAGATCCCGTCCAACGTTTTGGACGCAGATGCCTTCTTGGATATCTTTGACGGTATGTCCATCGGTTCCAACGACCTCACCCAGCTCGCGATGGGGCTTGATCGTGATTCCGGCATTGTGACAAAGATCGCGAACGAAAAACATCCTGCCGTGAAGCGCCTAATTGCCGAGATCATCGCAAAGTGCCGCGCCCGCAAGAAATACATCGGCATCTGCGGCCAGGGCCCGTCCGACTACCCCGACTTCGCCGAATTCCTCGTGGAGAAGGGCATTGAAAGCATGTCTTTGAATCCCGACACCGTCGTCCGCACGACCGTTGCGATCGCGAAGAAGGAGAAGCAGCTGAAGCGACGGTAGGTATTAAAAGCATGCCAAAGACCCTTCCGTTAGAAATCTTTGCCATATATTTCTCTCCTTACACTGCGCATGCGATAGAAATAGACGGAGTGGTATATCCTACCGTTGAGCATGCATATCAGTGTTTGCGTTACACCGACAAAAAGATCATTGACGAAATAAAAAACGCCCGCAGCCCCGTGAAGGCATGGGAAATTTCAACAAAATATAAACATCTTCAGATACCCACGTTTCGGGAGCACAAGCGGGAAACCATGAAAATGCTCATGCGGGCCAGGGCCGATCAACACGAAGAAGTGAGAAAAGCCCTGCTGGACTCCGGCGATATCCAGATCGTGAAACATATTACGACCTATCCGCCAGGGGATGGATGGTGGGATGATGGCGAGGATGGGAAGGGATTAAATCATATGGGCCGCATCTGGATGGAGATACGGGAGGAACTAAGAAATCAATAAAATATGCCCTACCGCGGCGTCATTATCGAAGAAAGTTTAGCCGATAAATCCTTGCTGAAAGATATAAAGATCGTTTCCACAAAGGTGGAGCCTGTGACCTCGGGCGACAAGCATGCAACGCCGTGGATCGGACAGTGGACGCTTCACGCCGTGGAAGTTCCAGAAGAAAAAGCTGCTACGCTTGCAGAGAGCATCGGTCATGCACTCGACAAAGACCACGCCCACGCTTGGTACGCGGACTATAAAACCGAAACCGACCATTATATTATCTTTTCTGAAAAGGTATTTCATGTAACTGACCGCACAAGCAAGGATCAATACGACGAGGTTGTCCGTTATGGCGTAGGGCTTGGCATCCCGCCCTATCAAGTGGATTTTTCGCCATACGTGCCAGAGTGGAAAAGATAGGATATTTTCATCGCACTCCGCCGAGATTAAAAAATCATTAAACGATTCTTGACTTTGCATTCGGGCACGGTATGATTTTAGGGAAAACAGCGTCCGTAGAACGATGGACGAAAATCTCCGTTTTGGCGTATAAATGACCGCGCAAGCGGCCATTTATATTTTTAGATAGTTTTAATGGGATCACCGGATTTCAATAATACGATAGGTTCGGGGACCATCCACGGTTTTTATCGTAACATCGTCTCCCTTGGCGCGGCCGATAAGCGCGGCGCCGAGCGGGGACTGATACGAAATGCGTTCTCTTGCGGGATCGGATTCGTCCGAGCCAACGATTTGGAACGTTTTTTCCGCTCCGTCGGCCTTGAGTACGACCGTGGAGCCGATCTGGACCTTGTCCGAAGCGCTTGGACCCGTAGCGATGAGCGCGACGCGTTTTATCTGGTCTTCTATCTCTAATATCTGCCAGTTCGTGCGGCGCAGGGTTGATTTCGCCAATTTGTATTCGGCGTTGTCCGACCGATCGCCGTATGCGGCTGTCCGCTGGGCTTCGGCAATGCGGTCCGGCAGTGCGCGCTTGAGGCGTGCGAGTTTTTCCTTCAGGCGCAAGAAGCCCTCTTCGGTAAGATACACGGGTTCGTCGCTTTGTTTCTGGAATTTCTCCGACCTGCGCCTGGGTATCTGCATGGTTCAATCATAGCTTAAAACATGTTAGTATGAGGGCCTCATGCTCATCGATGAAATCGCCATCAAGATCAAGGCGGGCAACGGCGGAAAAGGCGCCGTGGCTTTTAATACGAATTTGAAAAGTTTGGGGCCCACAGGCGCCTCCGGCGGCAGGGGCGGGAACGTGTACGGCGAGGGCATCGCGGACATCGGCGCGCTCCGGCAATTCCGTTTTAAGAAAGAATTTGAAGCGGAAAATGGCGGCGATGGGCGCGGGCAGTTCCGCGACGGGAAAACGGGGGCAGACATTATATTCCGGCTTCCCGTAGGAACCGTGATCCACAATCTGACAAACGGGAGCGACGTTGAGATCGGGAAGATCGGTGAGCGCATGCTCCTGGCCGCAGGAGGTATCGGCGGGCGCGGCAATTTCCATTTCCGTTCTTCGCGCAACACGTCGCCCATGCAATCCCAGGGAGGGCGCCCGGGTGAAGCATTCGAGCTGCGGCTTGAACTCAAGCTCATCGCGGATGTCGGCTTCGTCGGCCTTCCAAACGTCGGAAAATCAAGCATGCTGAACGTGCTCACGAACGCGAGGAGCAAGGTGGCCAACTATCCCTTCACCACGCTCGAGCCGAACTTGGGCGCGTATTATGAATTGATCCTCGCCGACATCCCGGGGCTCATTGAAGGATCGTCCAGCGGCCGCGGCCTCGGCATAAAATTTCTGCGCCACATCGAACGCACCCGTACGCTTTTCCATTTCGTTTCCGCCGAATCAGCCGATCCGGAAAAAGACTACAAGACGATCCGCAAAGAATTGGGCGCCTACAATAAAGAACTGCTCGATAAACCCGAACATCTTTTTCTCACAAAAAGCGACCTTGCGGAAAAGGCAGTACTGAAAGAAAAACTGGCGGTACTCAAAAAAATGAACCGGACGGCGATCGCCGTTTCAATTAACGATCCTGAGAGCGTGGAGAAAGTAGAAAAGATTTTGAATAAGATCAAGGGAGAGAAATAATAAGGGTATAATAATCAGATGAACCCCGTCCTAGAAGTCGCTGGCCTCAAGAAATCCTACGGGAAAACCGTTGCGGTGGACGGTGTTTCTTTTGCGGTGCAGCCGAACGAGATCGTGGGGCTCTTGGGGCCGAACGGCGCAGGGAAGACGACGACGATCGACATGATCCTCGGCGTCCTTGCGCCGAGCGGTGGAATGGTCAGGATCGAAGGAAAGGACGTGGCGAAAAAGCGGAGCGAGGCTCTGCAGAGCACGAACTTCGCGGCGGTCTATGCGCAGGTGCCGGGCAACATGACGGTCTTTCAGAACCTGAAGATCTTCGGTTTGATCTATGAAGTGCCGAACCTGCGCGCGCGGATAGAAGATATAATCCGCGAGTTCGATCTCGTTCCGTTCCACAACACGCGATGCGGCGTGCTCTCTTCGGGTGAACAGACGCGTGTGAGCTTGGCGAAAGCGATGCTCAATAAACCGCATCTGCTCCTTTTGGATGAGCCCACGGCGTCGCTTGACCCCTCAACGGCGCAGATCATCAGGCGCAAAATAAAAGAATACGCAAAGAGCGGCGCGGGCGGGATCCTCTGGACCTCGCACAACATGCACGAGGTTGCCGAAGTGTGCGACCGCGTGCTCTTCCTCTCGCACGGGAAGATACTGCTTGAAGGGGATCCGAAAATGCTTCCGCAGAAGCATGGCAAGAAGGACCTTGAGGAGCTTTTTATCGCCGTCGCGCGCGAGCCGCTCACGCTTGAACTTGAATGACGCCATAACTGCCATGAAACCGATCCGCATCTACGCCATTTTCCTCCGCCAGATCTATCTTTTGCGCGGCAACCTCACGCGGTTCTTCCAGATGTTCATCTGGATCACGGTGGACATTCTTCTGTGGGGGTTCATCAGCAAATATTTTACAGGGGTCGGGAACGCGCACATGAACTTTTTCGCCGTCCTTCTTGGTGCGATATTGCTGTGGGACTTCTTCGGCCGCATGATGCAAAGCATTGCAACGGCGTTTTTTGAGGATGTGTGGGCGCGGAACTTTTTGAATATTTTTGCCTCGCCGATCCTGATCTCGGAATATCTCACCGGGCTCGTTCTCACGGGCGTCGTAACGAGCCTCGTCGCATTCGTCGTGATGCTCTTCCTTGCCGGAGTTGTTTTCGGATTTTCCATACTTGTGTACGGGTTTGCGGTCATACCGTTTCTTATCATCCTTTTCCTTTTTGGGATCGCGCTTGGCATTGTGGGCGTGAGCATCGTCTTGCGGCTCGGGCCGCCCGCAGAATGGTTTGTGTGGCCCATTCCCGCCGTCATATCGCCCTTCGTCGGCGTAATTTATCCGCTCTCTATCCTCCCGCACTGGATGCAGTTTGTGGGGCACCTGCTCCCGCCGTCCTATGTTTTTGAAGGTGTGCGCGCGATTGTGGCTGGTGGAACGTTTTCCGGAAGTGCATTTGCGATCGGGCTTTGTCTGTCGCTCATGTATATTGCGCTTGCGTATTTCATTTTTCTTGCGGTGTATCGCAAAGCAATTCGCACGGGGCTTATCGCGCGTTACAGCGCGGAGAGCGTGAACTAGCGGGGAAGATACGGTAAAATAAGCCCATGGCCCACAAGGCGGTTTTTTTCAACCTTGAACCGTGGGGAAAGGATTATATGCTGGAAAGCGCGGCGCTCAAGACGGCGGGGGTTTCGCTTGGGTTTGAGAATTACATCCTGAACGGCAGCCATCTTCCGGAAGACGCTGATTTTGATATCGCGGGCGTCTTTGCGGAATCAAAAGTGGATGCGGCGGTCGTTGAAAAACTTCCGAATCTTAAATGCATCGCAACGCTTTCCACGGGATTTGACCATATTGATCTTGCCGCGGCGAAAGCGCGCGGCATCGCTGTTTCCTCCGTCCCGAGCTATGGCGAAGGGACCGTCGCCGAATACGCTTTTGCGCTCCTCCTTGCACTCTCGCGAAAAATTTGCGAGGGGCGCCGTCGCGTGCATGAAGAAGGAAAATTTACGATTGACGGCCTGCGCGGATTTGATCTCGGCGGGAAAACGATCGGCATCGTGGGGACCGGCCGCATCGGGCAGCACGCGGTTATGATCGCAAAAGGATTCGGCATGAACGTGCTCGCATTTGATATTTACAAGAACGAGGCATTTGCAAAAGAGGCCGGCTTCCCTTATGTATCCCTTGAAGAACTTCTCGCAAAAAGCGATATTGTTTCGCTTCACGTTCCCGCGACGCCCGAGACCTATCACTTGCTCAACGCGAAAAATCTTCCGCTCGTGAAGCGCGGCGCGTATCTTGTGAACACGAGCCGCGGCGCGGTCATTGAAACGGCGGCGCTCGTGGAATCGTTGAAGATCGGCCAGCTCGGCGGCGCGGGATTGGACGTTCTCGAAGAAGAAGGCGCGCTTAAGGGCGATGGCACGGCGGGGCACGAAGCAAAAACCCTCGCCGCCATCCAGGAACTCGTCGCGATGCCGAACGTGATTGTGACGCCACATAATGCTTTCAACAGCAAAGAGGCCTTTCTGCGGATCCTTGATACCACGATAGAGAACATCGTGGCGTTTGTGGGCGGAGCGCCGAAAAATCTTGTACAATAAGGATATGGAAATTAGATCTCTTACGGCACGACCGATCCTTGATTCGCGCGGCGCGTGGACCGTTGAGGCGTCTGTGGTGCTTGCGAACGGCGCGGAGGCGCGCGCGTCCGTGCCGCAGGGCAAGAGCACCGGCTCGTCCGAAGCGCGGGCGCTTCCCGCGCCGCAGGCGGTGCGCAACATCACAAAGACGATCGCGCCGAAAGCGCACAATCGTGGGTTCAAAGACCAGGAAGCGCTTGATGCGTTTCTGATCAAGCTGGACGGAACGGGGGATAAATCAAAGCTCGGCGCGAACGCTATCCTTGCAACTTCCATCGCGTTCCTGCGCGCCTCCTCGGTTGCGACCGGCGCGCCGCTCTGGCGGCACCTCCGTGATATCTACGGGATGCCGGTGCGCGCCGGTGCGCGTCCGCGCCTTTTCATCAATGTGGTCAACGGGGGACTGCACGCCGGGAACAATCTGCACTTTCAGGAATATCTTGTGATCCCGAATTGCAACACTATAAAAGAATCGGTGGAGGTGGGTACGGCGATGTACCATGGGCTGGGCGAGCTCCTCGCACGCACGAAGGGGAAGATCGCGACGAACCTCGGCGATGAAGGCGGCTACGCGCCTGATTTTAAAGACGACGCGGAACCGTTCCGCCTCCTCGCTGCCGTAGCAAAAAAGTTGAAGCTCATGAAAAAAGTTGATTTCGGCATGGATGCCGCCGCGACCGACATTAAAATGAAACACAAATGGCTTGAAGAAATGTATCCGAAACTTCTCCGCGGGCACAACCTGATCTATCTTGAGGATCCGTTTAATGAAGAGGATTTTTTGAGCTTCGCCGCGCTTACCATGCGTTTTGGCGCGCGCACGTGGATCGCGGGCGACGACCTTACGACGACGAATGTGCGCCGGATGGAACGCGCGCACGCAGAGGGGAGTGTGAACGCGGTCATTATAAAACCGAACCAGATCGGCACGGTAAGCGAGGCGCTTGATGCCGTTCGCGTGGCACGCAAATATAACTGGGCCGTGGTGGCCTCGCACCGGAGCGGCGAGACGAACGACGATTTTATTGCCGACTTTGCCTATGGCGTGGGTGCGGACGGCCTGAAGCTCGGCGCGCCCGCAAGAGGGGAGCGGATTGCGAAATATAACCGATTGTTGGAAATAGAAAGCAAGGAAGCGCGTTCGTAATAGCTGAATCTATGACGCAGAAGATAGACGCGAAGGAACTGGACGTTATTGTGATTGGCGCTGGACCCGCCGGCGGTTCTGTGGCGCGCGAGCTCGCCAAGCGTGGCAGGAAAGTTCTACTTATTGAGCGCTCCCAGGAGATTGGCGAGCCGAACTATTCCACCGCAGGGACCTCAAAAGAGACCGTTGATGAGTTTGGTCTTCCCGAAAAGATCCTTTCCGCGACGTGGGACACGTTCTTGTTTGCGACGCCTCGTGTTCAGGCATCTTTCAAATATCCTGGCGGGAAAGGGTACGTACTTGATTTTGCCGGACTAAAGCGTTTTCTTGTCGAAGACGCGGCATATTATGGCGCAGAGGTGATGGTGGGAACCAATGTTTCGGAATTTATTGAGGAGGGAGAGCGTTTTTCGGGTGTTCGCTATCATGGTTCGCTTGGCAGCGGGGAAGCGCGGGCGAAGCTGATCATTGATGCCACCGGCCATAACGAACTCGCGAATGCGAAATTGAAAATTAATCCGTTGAGCACCGAGTGGCTTGGCAATGCGATGGAATACGTAATGACCAATGTGCCGGAGAGCCTAAAAACAACCCTTGCTTTTTATTTCGGCTCAGAATACGCCTATCGCGGGTATTCTTGGATATTCCCCATGAACGGCAATCGTGATGCAAAGGTGGGCACGAGCGCCTTGGGACCGATGCCGAAGGATAAAAGCCTGGAGGACCTTCAGAAAAAATTTATCAATGCACTTCCGTATTTCGAGAAAATGGAACCTATCGAAATACACGCCGGAGCGGCAAGAGCCGATGGCGGAGTGAAGAACCACGTCTATAAGAATATCGTGCTTATAGGGGATTCGGCTCACCAGATCAATCCTTTGCTTGGCGAGGGAATCCGGCACGCGCTTTTTGCGGGGAGACTGGCGGCCGGAATCATCGACCAGTGGCTTAGTGAAAAAGATGCGAACGACGGCGACCTTAAAAGAAGATACGAAGCCGCATGGAAAAAAAAGTTCGGAACTGCCTGGCGGCTTTCGAATCTGGCGATAAAGTATGCTGCCGGTTTTAACGACAAGCAGTGGGACGAAACCATAGAGGCGATCGGGAAGCTTTCCCCGGACGATTTCTTCAGACTGATTTCTGACTACGACCCTAAGGTTTTGTTGAAGTATCCCTCACTCGCAGCGAAAATGATAAAAATAAAGCTTTCTTGAACCTTGAATCCGTGGCGCGTATTTGAGCCCTGGTTCTAAGCTATTAAATCATTACGACCGCTTGACTAATTTTGCATTAAGAAGTATAATTTTCCGCAGTTGCTAGCATTGTCAAAGGAGAAGGAATCGTGGAAAAGAAGCTTTCCAGATGGTGGTATCTGCCACCGATCATGCTTCTTGGGTTGGCTTTCTACCGGCCCGCGGAGCAAATCGTCGCGGCGAATGGCATCGCCGAGGACTTGACCTTGAAGAGTGTGCCGCTGGATTCGTTCCGGCAACTGTTTGATGAGCGTCCGCAGATGCTCACCGAAGAAGTCACGCCGAACGGCAAACCGCAGAAGGATCCCATTGCCTATTACCGCTTCGTTGCGAAGCGGAAGACATGGGAGCTTAAGGCACAAAAGCGCCTCGGCCTCTGCCACCGCTCCAATGAATGGTCGCGGGACTGCGCTACTCTACAAGCCATGTTGGAGCAGGAACAAGTAGACCAAACGCTGACGACCGTCAACGCGAAGTATAGTGAGGCCTTTGGCCTGCAGGAGATGCAGGAGGCGGGCAAGAAGTTCTCGATGACCCGCTCAATAGAACCACCGACGGTGCCAGCCGATTACCATCGCGTCTGGCCGGAGGTGCGGAAGGCCTACTGGCTGGCGGTACTGATCTACGGTCTCGGCATTCTGCCGATCTGGATAACCCGCCGCGGAATGAGGGTGTGGTACGAAATCCCGCGCATCGTCGCGGCTTCTCTCACCTTCTTTGTTTCGTGGTTCGTTTATCCGATCCGGCTTGACCAAACGCGCCAGGCGAGAAGCGCGCTGGAGTTCGCTTGCGGATTCCTCATGTTGATTTTCTCATTCGGGACGGCAGCCGGTTCGCTTGCAAAGGCGCAGACCGGCGGTGCGTTCGGCGGGAAAAGCACATCCGAAGAGATCAAGAAGAAGCGGCGCCGTGCCACCGTTGTGTTGTCCACCAGTATCTCATCGGAGTTGCCAAGCGCCATTTCTGGGAGCATCTTCAACCCGGCGCCCAACCTTCAGTCCAGTCTCACGGTCAGATGGGATAACGGTCTGTACGGGTCGATCACCCAGTGGAAGGGGTTGGACCATCGGGATCCCAATGCCAACCTCGGCGATTGGCTTCTTGGAACCGCCGGGTACTCACGGAGGTTTTCGCGGATGTCTGTGACGGCGGAGGGGACGTACGCAAACCCAGCCCCACCATCGCTCGTCTGCCGCGACCACGCGATATTCCGGGCGACCGTCGCATTTCCGCTCGGCGAGGGCGGGAAACAGGGGACCGTGCTCGGAACAGTCCGGGAGGTCCTGAAGTTCAACAAGGGATTCATTGATGCCGGAACGTATGGCTATCTCGGGTACAACCGGGACGTCAAAGTCCCCGGCCTCCCGATCCCGGTTGCAACCTCAAGCGAGCTTCGGTTTGATCCCGGCAACATCGGGCGCGGTGCGGCAGTGGTTCTAGCTGAACGCGTTGAGCTGCCGCTACTGCCAAAAACGAAGCGCTTGTCCCTACGGCCGTTCATCGGGGCGCAAGGTCCTCTCTGGAGGGAGCGACCCGTACGGAGCGATAACCGCTCCTGGGAACTCTTCGGCGGCCTCTCGCTGGCGTTCTCATTCAGGATCTGAGATCGATTTCCTTCTCCAGTTTTTGCAGTTTCTCGACCGGCGCCCCGCGACGCCGGTCTTTTCAATCTTTGTTGTATAATAAAGCTACATGACGCTTCTTATCAAAGACGTTCAGATTTTGGGCGGAGCACGGCCATTCCCGGACCGGATGGATGTGTTCGTGAACGACGACAAGATCTCGGCAATCGGGAATTTCCCGAATAAGAAAGCTGATGTGGTTTTGGAGGGCCAGGGCGCCTATTTGAGTCCTGGTTTTATTGATGTGAACACCGACTCGGACCACTATCTTACGCTTTTTGACCACCCGGGCCAGGAGGATTTTTTGAAGCAGGGCGTGACAACCATCTTCGGCGGCATGTGCGGGTCGTCCTTGGCGCCGCTTTTGTACGGCGGCCTTGAGTCGATGGGAAAATGGGCCGATCCGAACCGCGTGAACGTCAATTGGCACACGATGGGGGAACTGCTCAAGGTGATCGACCGGCACCCGCTCGCGGTGAATTTCGGGACCATGGTGGGGCACGCCACCATCCGCCGCGCCATTTTGGGCGAGGCCTCGCGCGATCTCACAAAGAACGAACTCAACGTGTTCGCCCGGACGCTTCGGGCGGCGCTTCAGGAGGGGGGATTCGGACTTTCCACCGGCCTTGCCTACGTTCACGCGAAAGAAACGCCCTATGCGGAACTTAAATTCCTTGCCGATATCGCCGGGGAGTTCAAGGGTGTGTACGCCACGCATCTTCGGAACACCAGTACGGGGATTTTGCAGTCGGTCGAAGAGACGATAAAGCTTAGCAAGGAAACAAAGATAAAAACGCTTATCAGCCACTTCGTGCCGGTGATCGGGTCGGAGAAGGAGTACGAAGCGGCGCTCGCGGCGATCGAAGCATTGCCGCCCGAAGCGGATTTTCACTTTGACATTTATCCTTCCGCGAATTCGCTCCTGCCCATTTATACTTTTTTGCCGCCGTGGGCGCAGACGGGCGGCGTCGCCGTCATGCTTGCGAACGTGAAGGACGAATGGCTTGCGACGCGCATCAAAAAAGAAATGCCCCGTCTCGACGAGGAACATTTTGTGATCACCCAAGCTCCGGGAAACGATTTTTTGGTGGGGAAGTCCCTGAAGGAGGTGAAGGAAATATACGGCGTAAAGGACGGCCGGGAAGCCCTTGTCCGCCTCATGGTAACGATGAATATGCGGGGAGGCGTCTTGTACCGGAATCTGGCAAGCCATCTTACGAAGCGCGCGATGGCTTCCAAGCACAGTTTCATTGCTTCAAACGCTCCGAGCTTCGCCGAAAAATCCCTCCGCGGCAAACAGCTAAAATCGGAAAGAACCACAAGCACTTTCACCGAATTTCTCGCGATGGTGGAGCGGGAACACCTTATGCCGCTCGAGGAAGCAATCGCGAAGATCACGGTTGGGCCGGCGAAGAAGTTCAATCTTCCGCTCCGGGGGATCGTTGCCGAAGGCAATATTGCAGACCTTACGTGCTTCAAGGGAAACGAGAGCAAGTTCACGGTGGTGAACGGCAAAGTGGCGATGCAAAACGGCGAGTGCAAGGGGGTATTCGCGGGCAGGGCGCTTCGCCATAACGCCCGCCGATAGCTATGAAGCTGATAAGCAGCAAACAAGGCCACGGCCCGGATTACTTCTTCTTCGCCGTGGTCGTGATACTCGTGATCTTCGGGCTCGCGATGCTTGCTTCCGCGTCTTCCAATCTCGGCAAGACCAGCTTCAACGATACATATTATTATCTGAAGCACCAGATCATCTACGGCATCTCATTCGGCATCATAGGATTTGCCGCCGGCTATTTCTTTTATTATGGGAATTGGAAAAAGATCGCGTTTATCGCGCTGCTTATCAGTTTGGCTGCGTTGATTCTTGTCTTTACGCCGCTCGGGCTCCAGGCCCGGAACACGAGCCGCTGGCTTCGCCTCGGCCCCTTGAGCTTCCAGCCCGCCGAACTTATGAAACTGACCTTCCTTATTTATCTTGCTGCCTGGCTTTCAAACCCGAAATTCAAACGTGCGACGGATTTCCAATCGGGACTTCTGCCCTTCCTTATCATTTCCGGCATCATTGCGGGGTTGCTTATCCTTCAGCCCGCGACGAGCACGGTCGTCATCCTTCTTTGCGCAGGACTGGCTGTCTATTTCATGAGCGGCGCACCGCTCAAATATCTCGCACTCACGCTTGTTGCCGCGATCGTTGTAATAGGGCTCGTCGTATACATTACCCCGTACCGCCGTGCGCGGATATTGAGCTTCCTTGATCAATCTGCGGACACGCAGGGAGCGAACTATCAGCTCAACCAATCGCTCATCGCGATCGGATCGGGCGGCCTTACGGGCGTGGGATACGGCCAATCGGCAACCAAGACGAACTATCTTCCCACGCCGATAGACGATTCCATCTTTGCGGTCGTGGCGCAGGAACTTGGCTTTGTGGGCGCAGGGACGCTCGTTGCGCTTTTTGCGATGTTCGCCACACGCCTTTTTTGGCTTGCGAGAAAAATGAACGACCGCTTCGGGCGCTTGCTTTTGATCGGTTTCGGGACGGTCATCGCGCTCCAGGCGTTCGTGAACATCGCGGCCACCTCCGGGCTCATTCCGCTCACGGGCGTGCCGCTGCCCTTCGTGAGCTACGGCGGCACGGCGCTTGCGGTCTTCCTCACAATGAGCGGCATCGCACTCAATGTTTCAAAATATACCTGATAAGAGCATGCAAGAACGTCCATTCACTATTGTCTTTGCGGGTGGGGGGAGCGGGGGACACGTGTACCCCATACTTGCCGTTGCGGGTGTGCTCCGGAAACATTTTGAAGAACTGCGTGTTCCTTCCCGGATGGTCCGCATGGGGCCGAAGGATGGTTATGAAATACTCTTCCAAAACCGGGACATCGCGCTTTCGCCGATCGTCGCGGGCAAGGTGCGGCGGTACGCATCGCTTAAAAACTTTGTGGATGTTCCGAAGTTCTTCATCGGATTTTTCCAGGCGCTCGTAAAGCTGTATTTCATCATGCCCGACGTCATTTTCTCAAAGGGCGGGACGGGCGCGCTGCCCGTGGTCATCGCCGGCTGGCTCTATCGTATCCCCATCGCCATCCACGAATCGGATGCAAAGCCCGGCCTTACGAATCTTTTTTCCGCACGATTTGCAAGGAGAGTATTCGTCGGTTTTGAGGAAGCCGCGCATTATTTCAATCCGCAAAAGACGGAAGTTACCGGTACGCCGGTCCGCGAAGAACTTCTCGCAGGAAGAACCACAAAGGAGCTTGCCAAAGAAACGCTTGGTTTCAGCGCATCAGCCCCGCTCACCCTCGTTCTCGGTGGTTCGCAGGGGTCGCAACGGATCAACGAATTCATCCTCAAGAATTTAGGCGCGATAGTAAAAGAAACGCAGCTTTTGCACCAGACCGGCATCGCAAACCTTGCCGAGGTGCAAAAACTTTCCCGCGCCGCGCTCATTGACGAATCGTTCAGGAATCGCTACCAGCCCATCGGTTTTTTTGAAAAGAATCTTGCCTTGGCGCTTACCGCCGCCGACCTTGTGGTCATGCGGTCGGGAAGCATGCTTATGGAGATCGCCGCGTTTGGCCTTCCCGCCATCCTTATCCCGCTTTCCGAATCGGCGAACGGCCACCAGGTGATCAACGCGTATGAATTCGCAAAGAGCGGCGCGGCGGTCGTGATAGAAGAAGCGAACCTCTTGCCGGGAATATTCATCAGCCAGTTGAAATCGATCCTCGGCAATCAGGACCTGTGCGCGAAAATGAGCGCGGCCTCAAGCAAATTCTTCATTCCCGACGCAGCGGAAAAGATCGCCGACGAGCTTCTCGCGCTGTAACGCATTTCCTCCATGGCAGCTAAGGAACAAGCAAAACCTCTCGTAAGGGACGGCGTCGTTTCCTCCGACAGGGAAACGCGCCTCTCCCTCGCCACGGCAAGCAACCTAAAGGTTGCTTCAAGCCGCCGTGGCTCCGGGACGCCCTTCCGAGAGGTTTTGCTTGTTCCTTATGCTAGGGGGACGGAGAGTTACCTCTGCGTGCCACTTGATGCGAAATGATCTTCTGCCTAAATTATCCGCCTACCTCTTGGCGAGTTAAGACTTTGACTAGGGAATAAAATAATTGTTTAATAAAGGTGTGATTGTCCTAATGTCGTGAAAAAAGGAATAACTCCTAGATGCGAATTACCGAACTTAGAATTAAAAACTTCAGGTCGATTAAAGATTCTGGCGAAATAGCCAAGATTACCAAAATCTTTGCACTTATTGGTCGTAACAATACTGGGAAATCTGCGTTCCTTAAAGCGATACAGGTACTCTTCCTTAAGAGATCAATTGACGCTGACGACTTCCACAAGAGCAGCGCAGAAGATATTGAAATTACTGGCACCATAGAAACAGGTTTTGGCGAGGACAAAAAGGAAATCAAACTTAAAGTTACTTGCTCTAAAGTTGACTTGAAAACAACCTACAATATCGATGGAAAAGAGCAAACAAAAGCAAACTATTCAAATGAACTGCCAGAATTATTATCAATAAATGATATTAGAAATCCGGGTGAATCTACGACCGAGGGCCAAAAAGCAACACTACTCAAGCAGATCATGAAACTTAAGATGGCAAAGGCGGGCGAGAAAGTTCAAGAACTCACAGAGGCCATCACCAAACTCAAGACAGAAGAATCTAAAGACATTTCAGGGATAATCACTCTGAAATTTCAAGAAATCTTGAACGAAAATAATCTTTCTATCTCGATTTCGCCAACCGTAGAATTAGAAAAGAGCGTTACATACAGAACGACTGTTACGGATGAAAATATTCCGAACGCTAAAAACGTGGATATTCTAAACTCAGGAACCGGACTTCAGAGTATGTATATTTTGGCATTACTAGAGGTTTGGGCCGAGATGTCTGAGAAATCAGATAACGCAATACTATTAGTCGAAGAGCCTGAAGTTTATTTACACCCCGATTACCAGAGAAGAATGTTTGCTGCTTTGCGTAGAATAGCCGACAACAATCAAGTCATTTTTACAACTCATTCTCCAATTATGATCGCTGATATCTGGTTGACGCAGAGTGTCCGTCAGGTCAGACTCAACGCCGAAGGAGAAACACAAATCGAAGTTATAAAAATAGAAACCGTCATCGACGAGCTCGGCATAAGATACGAAGACGTTCTAAATCCAAGTCTAGTTATTTTCGTAGAAGGTAAGGATGACGTGCAATTTTATAAACATTTAGGAATCGAGAATGAAAAGCTCGTCATTATTTCTGCGGATGGATTCAGGGCTATTCATTATTTTGCTTTTATCAAGATTATTTCGAGCGAGCATGTAAATAACAATTTCTTCCTAATTGTTGATAGCGACGGCAGGTCCAAAGAAGAACGCATAAAACAAATAAAAGAAGATATCATTGGACAATTTAAAACACCACCGGCCAATTTAGAGGAAAGAATAGCAGACAATATTTTTGTGTTAACAGAATATTCTATAGAGTCATACTTCTTAAATGAAACAATTCTCCAAAAAGCATTTCCTAAAATAAACGCAGCCGACATAAAACAATTTCTCGAAGAGTATAAGGGAAAATATGAAGAGAAGCTCAAGGAACACAAGGCGGGCAGGATCACCTTGGTTGAATTTCTAAAATACCTTAAACCGAAGCTTTGCTTCGAGGCGTTTATTGATCCGAGATTTGAAGCAGCCTACCGAGACTTTTGGGCTAAGCAGCCAAATTTCATTAAGGTTAGAGATATTATCTCTGAACAATGCGTTCGAATGGAAAAAGAGGGTAGAAGTTGGTTAACCTATATCTTAGCCAATTCCAAACTAGAGGAAATCAAAGAGCTATCTGACCTCAAGAAAATGATTTTTGGAAAACTGCGCTAACCCATCCTCAAGTCTTTGTTCAATAAAGTAACCAAAGAATCAACATACGACAAAGGTATGAAAGGAGAAGCGGAATCTAATTCAAGTGCGAAAGATGTCTTAACTGTAAGCTCATATCTTGACGCCCTAAACGTTCATATTCAGGGACTTCGGGCAAAAATCGTTGGCGAAATTTCGGATTTACAGACCTACCCTCGCTACCTATTCTTCTCCCTCAGGGACAAGAAGGGTGACAGTATACTGAAATGCTTCATGTATAACAAAGCTTACCAATTGAGCGGCTTAAAATTAGAGAATGGCCTTGAAGTGATTGCCCATGGTTATCCCTGGATCTACAAGTCACGGGGAAACATGACCTTCCAGACTGAGCTTTTGGAATTGGTCGGAGAGGGAGCACTAAAGAAAGCCTATGATGAGCTAAAAGCCAAACTTGAGACAGAGGGCCTGTTCGCCCCACAGCGCAAGCGGATTATTCCAGAGTATCCACAGAAAATAGGAATCGTTACTTCTAGAAATGGCGCTGTTATTGACGACTTTCTTAGTAACATCGGTAATTTTGGCTATCAGACGAAACTCATCGATTCCAAAGTTGAAGGGCAAATTGCGGTAAAGGATTTACTTGCTGCGGTAAAAGCATTTCGCAAAGAAAATATCGATGTTCTCGTCATTATGCGCGGCGGTGGATCGCTGGAATCTTTTATGGCTTTCAATAACGAAATCTTGGTTAGGGAAATTGCCACTTTTCCGGTACCAGTAATCGCAGGCATAGGTCACGACAGGGATGTGTGTCTCGTAGCACTCGCAGCGGATGCTATGGTATCGACGGCAACTGCGGTAGCTGAGCTTTTGAACCGATCCTGGAACCAAGCTTTATCTAAAGTTCTTCTAGCTGAGAGCAAGATGGTCTCAGGGTATGAAGGTGTTCTTTCTGAGACAAAAATGGAGATCGGCAATGCTTCGGTGACCATTAAGGAAAAATTCGGGGCAATCTTTGAGAAATTTCGGGACGCAGAGGAATATTTTAAGACCGTTGTAGGCAAGATCGATAGTAGACTCTCCCAGCTAAGGAATGAGGTGAATAGATTTTCAACCTCCATGATCAAACTTTTCGAATATAAGTTTATCAATCACTTAAAAAATGGTATTCTTTCTAAAGAAAGGGAGTTGATTCTCAACGACCCTCGCAGACAGCTCAAACTAGGCTATAGTATTGCGATGAGTGGCGGCAGAATAACAAAGAGCATTAAAGGCTTAAAAGTAGGAGATCCCCTTATGGTAAAGTTGCAAGATGGAGATGTCGGCTCCACAATAGACAGTATAAAAAATGGCTAAACCCACACCATCAAAAGTAAACCTAAACGAGTCGCTCAAACAGCTCGCTAAAATCGTAGTGTGGTTTGAAGAGCAGGAGGAGGTCGACGTAGAGAAAGGTCTAGAATACGTGAAAGAGGGTGTTGAACTTATTAAAACCTGTAAAGCCCGACTTTCGCAGGTTGAAAACGAATTCAAGGAAATAAAAAGAGATTTAGAAGACGATGGTGAAGGGGGTGAAGGACCCCAAGAGACGATACCAGAAGGGAACGGAGAAGAACTACCTTTTTAATTTAAAATGTAAAAGAGGTTTCGGGAGGCATTGATCGGCAAGATAGAGTAACGAAAGGATATGACATTTTAATGTTGGAAAAGGGCTGAAACAGTTCGAACATCGTCCAAGTCTGCCAGGGAGCAAGCATAACCTCTCGTAAGGGCGTCCCGGAGCCACGGCGGCTTGAAGCAACCTTTAGGTTGCTTGCCGTGGCGAGGGAGAGGCGCGTTTCCCTGTTGGAGGAAACGACGCCGTCCCTTACAAGGGGTTTTGCTTGCTCCGTGGCCGCTGGTTAGAATTCTAACGAAAAATGAGCTAAAATAGGGGATATATGGCGAAACCTATGGAAAATCCGCCAAAGGTTCGTGTCCGCATGGCTCCAAGCCCGACGGGGCCGCTCCATGTCGGCGGTGCCCGGACGGCGCTCTTTAACTGGCTCTTTGCCCGCCAGAAGGGCGGTGCGTTCATTCTACGCATAGAAGACACGGACAAGGAGCGGTCGGAGAAGAAATACGAAGAGGAACTGCTTGCCGGGCTTGCGTGGCTGGGCTTGGACTGGGACGAGGGACCGCTCGGCAACGGCGGGCGCCTTATGGAGGACGAAGAGGGGCCGTATGGCCCGTATCGCCAAAGCCGGCGGACGGAAATTTATAAAAAATACCTTCAGGAATTGATTACTAAAGGCGAGGCGTATTACTGTTATTGCACCAAAGAAGAGCTTGAGGCGCAGCGCGATGCGCTTCTTGCGCAGGGGCTTCCGCCGAAATACAACGGGCGCTGCCGGAATCTGAAAACGCCGGAGGCAGGGAGAAGGCCGGAGGTCATCCGCTTCAAAGTTCCCGAAACAAAGGTGGAATTTGAAGACATGGTCCGCGGAAAGGTTTCGTTTGACACCTCGCTTTTCGGCGACATTATTATTGCGAAAGACCTTGAAAATCCGCTTTACAATTTCGCCGTCGTCGTGGACGACGAACTGATGAAGATCAGCCACGTGATCCGCGGCGAGGAACATCTTTCCAATACGCCGAAACAGATCCTTATGCAGCGCGCGCTTGGATTCCAGGAGCCCGTCTATGCGCACATCCCGCTCATTTTGAATCCCGACCGCAGCAAGATGTCAAAGCGTTTTTCCGACACGGCACTTCTGCAATTCAAAGAAAAAGGATACCTGCCGGAGGCGCTTATGAATTTTTTGGCGTTTCTCGGCTGGCACCCAAAGGACGACAGCGAAGTGCTTTCCAAAAAAGAACTGATCAAGGCGTTTGATCTCACGCGCGTGCAGCAAGCGGGCGCGATCTTCAATCAGGAAAAACTGGATTGGCTGAACCGCGAACACTTGAAGAATACGGACGATAAAAAGATCGTGGAACTGCTTGGTCCTTTTCTTCAAAATAAACGTCTTGCCGCCCCCGAGGAATTCCTGAAAAAGGTCATAGCGGTGGAACGCGGCCGCGCGAGCACGCTGAATGACTTTATAGAGCTTGGGCATTTCTTTTTTGCATTGCCGGAATACGAGCCCTCGCTGCTTGTTTGGAAGGAAAGCACCGCGCCTGAGGCCCGGGCGGCGCTTGAGGCGGCGCTCGCGGACCTTTCGAAAATTGATCCGATGAATTTTGAGCGGGGGGTCTTATCCGACGCCGTGGCGTCCATTGTGGGGGACAAAAAGAGGGGAGTGGTGCTCTGGCCGTTGCGTGTGGCCCTTTCTGGGCTCGGGGCCTCTCCGGACCCAGTCGAGATCATGGAAGTGCTCGGCAAAGAAGAGTCGTTAAAGCGAATAGGCGGCGCGATCGCGAAGCTGAAGAAATAATGAAAAAGCAACTTTCTGTTTTCGTTGCGATTTTAGGCGCCCTGCTCTCTGTGGGCTGCGTCGTCGGCGCAAGCGCACATGCGGATACGACGACCTCCACGGTTTCTTCCCTATCCCGCGATGTTCTTCAAAGCCAGATCCAGGATAAGGCAAAACAACTTGACGTGATCAACCAGCAGCTTGCGTCAACAACGGCAAGCCTAAAGACCACCACGGCGCAGCGCCAGACGCTCCAGCAACAAGTAGGCGTCCTGAACGGCAACATCAAGACGTTGAATCTGGGTATCCAGGCGGATACGCTTACCGTCCAACAGCTCCAGCTTGAGATCCAAGGCTTGGGCTATGATATTCAGGATATTGAAAGTTCCGTCTCGCTCAAGCAGGCGGCCATTGAGGACATTCTGAAGGAATTCCAGAAGAACGATGCCGGGAACGGGAATCTTCTTGCGCTCTTTTTGAAAAGCGGCAGTTTGGCGGACGGCGTCCTTGAGGCGCAAAGCTTGAGCAATTTGCAATCGCAACTCTCATCGGACATCGACAACCTAAAAAGCCTGCACGACCAATACAACGGAAAGCTTCAGGAAAGCTCTACGAAGAGAAATCAGGTTGTGGTGCACCAGGGAGACCTTGCAAACAAAAAAGTGATCGTGCAGGACCAGACCGTGCAAAAACAGCAGCTTTTGACGACCACCAAGAACCAGGAAAGCATCTATCAAAAACAACTCTCCGATCTTCAGAAACAGCAGCAAGAGACCGCAAGCGACATTGAAGCGCTTGATGCCGTTCTGCGGTTGAAGATCGATCCATCAACCCTGCCCGCTATGGTGCCGGGCGTTCTCCTTGTCCCTATTGCCAACGATACTACGAGAGCCAGCATCACACAGGGCTACGGCGCGACCGACTTCGCAAAGAACGGTTACCAGGGGCATTGGCACAACGGCATTGACCTCTCCGCGCCCATTGGTACGCCGGTCCTTGCCGCTGATGACGGCACGATCGCTGCGACCGGCAATCAAGACGCTTACTGCCGGAAAGGCGCCTACGGCAGATTCGTTGTCATTAACCATACGAATTATCTCACAACGCTCTACGGACACCTTTCCAAGATCCTTGTTTCAAAAGGTGATATAGTAAAGAGGGGACAGGTGATTGGCTATTCGGGCCAGACGGGCTATGCGACGGGTCCGCACCTTCACCTTACGGTCTATGCCCAGGCGACGTTCTATATGGGTCCCTCAAAGGTCTGCGGCCCAATGCCGTACGGCGGCGATCTGAATCCCATTCCATATCTTTTCTAACATGCGGCGCTTAAAAATCCTTTTCATACTTTTGGCGGTTGCCGGTTTTGTTCTTATTGTTTCTTCCGATACTACGGAGGCCTATTCGATCTCGGGAGCCAGCCCTCTCCCGCAGCCGCAACAGACCGATTTCGGCGTTTTCACCGTGCCCTTTGAGAACTTTCTCCACAGCGTTAATTCTGTTAATTCTATAGGCAACGTGGCGCCGCAATTGAACCTTTCTATCCCGCAGCAGGGCGGCGGCTCGTTCATCACGACCGGCATCCAGAATGCCTTTCAGCAATTTGATAGCTGGCTGTACGGCATTGCCGGATTCCACATCTCCGGATTCTTTACGGCGATCCTGAGCATCTTTTCGTGGCTCCTGGGGATCGTGAAGAGCATAGTGGACTGGCTGCTAGGCGCTATTAAGTAGGAAGGTATAAGCACGCCATACTTATACGACGTAAAATATATCTTGTGCGACAGGTAGTATCTTGCTAAACCACTCCTTCCCTGCCGTGCCTGGATTACTATAGAATCAAATAGTAATGGCAAGATTCATTGGTTTTGTATTTATCGTTTTCTGCGGGCTCGTTATGATCAATTACCTCTTTGCTCTGGCCGGACATGCCTTCTCCGGCGGAGGCTTGGCATATCTGAACCAGGGCTCTGACCAGCTCGCTTCTATTGATTTCAGCTTTTTCGGCAAAAATGGCACAGGAAGGAGCTATATTACCCAGGGATATGGCTGGACATCATTTTCTTATGCCTACAAAGGCGATCGACATGATGGTATTGATATTGCCGCGGCTTATGGCGCACCGGTCTATTCGCCCGGCGATGGCACGGTATTCGCCGTCGGAAATCAGGATGATTATTGTTTCCGGCGCGGCTTCGGAAAATACGTGGCGGTAAAAGATGGCACTAACCATCTTATATTATGGTTTGCGCACTTGGGAACTATCGCTGTTTCGCCCGGTGATACCGTAAAAACGGGCACGCTCATCGGCACGGTCGGCACGACGGGTTTTGAAACAGGCACTCATCTTCACTTTTCCATTTTTAATGAAAATGGTTTTTCTATGACCCAGCGGAATGGTTGCGGACCTGATCCCACCGGCCGCGACCTTGATCCCCTGTCATATCTGGGAACCACCTATAAATGAAGCAAAATAAAGCCCATTTTATTGGCGTCGGGGGCATTGGCATGAGCGCTTTGGCCCGTTACTTTCTTGCCAAAAAATGGGCTGTTTCGGGCTCCGATCTTGTAAGAAGCCAGATTACCAAAGCCCTGGGAAAGGAAGGCGTAATGGTCAAAATTGGGCATAAAAAGGGCAATATAAGCCGGAATCTGGACCTTGTAGTATATAACCGTGCCATTTTACCAGGGAACCCAGAGCTTATTGCGGCAAGGGCTTTGGGCGTTCGCGCGCTCCCCTATGCCGAGGTGCTTGGGGAGATCACGAGATCTTACTTCGCGGTCGCCGTGACCGGATCCCACGGCAAGAGCACGACGACCGCGCTCGCAGGGCTCGCGCTCATGAAGGGCGGTCTCGATCCCGTTGTTATGGTAGGAACGAACCTCGCCGAGTTCGGCGGCAAAAATATACGCATCGGGCATGGCCATCATCTTGTGTTTGAAGCCGACGATTTCGGTGGGGCATTCACGCACTACTCCCCTTCTGTCGCCATCGTCACAAATATTGACCGCGAGCATCTGGATTTTTATAAAAACTTCGCCAATCTGAAGAAGGCGTTTTTGAAGTTCCTTAAAAGCACGCGCTTGGGCGGAACATTCATTTTGAATCGCGACGACAAACCGCTCTATTCGCTCCGGGCGCGGATCGCGGGTATCGCGCAGAAGAAAAACATTCGTATTTTCTGGTATTCTTTGCGCGATCCGGAAGCAAAAAAAATAAAACGCGTGATAAAGATCCCGGGCGCGCATAACATTTCAAATGCACTTGCGGTCTATAAACTCGGGAAGGTGCTCGATATTCCGGAGCGCACGGTGCTTACGGCCATCGGTGCTTACCGCGGCGCCTGGCGGCGGATGGAGTATCGCGGAAAGTTTGGCGGTGCGCTTGTTTACGACGACTACGCGCACCACCCGACGGAGATCAAAGCGACCCTTCAGGCATTCCGCGAAAAATATCCGCATAAAAAGATCGTCTGCGTCTTCCAGCCGCACCAGGCAAAGCGCCTCAAAGCGCTCTTTGGTGAGTTCACGACGGCATTCAAAGATGCCGATAAAACGCTGCTGCTCCCTATTTATAAGGTTGCCGGAAGGGATGAGAAGCCCGGCCGGTTTGATTCGGAAGCTCTCGCGCGGGCCGTCCAGAAGCGCGAGCCGAAAAAATTATTCTTTTATCTCGCCGAACCTCATAATCTTAAAAACGCTCTCTGCGCGCTTGCCATTCCCCTCTCCCAGCACGTCATTATCATGATGGGCGCCGGCGACATCGTAAATCTTACCGACTCGCTTATAAAAAAATAATACGCTATCATTCCAGCATGTTCGGCGACTATAAAGACCTCGATGATTTCAAAGAGAAGTCCGGCTATACGATCGATGGCGTTTGGTATCCGCGCGTAACGAAGATCGTTTCGATCAAGGCAAAGCCGGCGCTCTACCGTTATTACGGCGAGGCGGCGAGCTATAAAGCGGCGCAGGACATCACGGAACAGTCGGCCAAGGAAGGAACAATGATCCACGAAGCGGTGGAAGGATTGCTTCTTGGGAAAAATCCGGAGATCCCGGCCGAGATCGCGCCGGCGGTGAAATCATTTTCGGAATTTTTTGACAAGAACAATATCCAGGTGACGCCCGAGCTTGTGGAACGCCGCATCGTGAACTATGACCACCGTTATGCGGGCACGGTGGACGCGGTCGCTTTGATCGGCGGCCGGCTCGGCGTACTTGATATAAAAACCTCGCAGGCCATCTACCGCGACTACTCCCTTCAAACCTCGGCGTACATGGACGCTTTGAAAAACCAGTTCCGTAAACTGGAAACGCGGTGGATATTGCGTATTGACCAGATCCAAAAATGCATGAGGTGCGGCGCCACGCGGCGCGTGAAAGGCGGCCGCGAAAAGGTGCGCGTGGACTGGAAGAACGGCAGCATGAAAACCTGCGAACACGATTGGGGACCGCTTTTGGGCGAGATCGAACTCAAAGAATTTCCTTATTGGCAGGATGATTTTGAGGCGTTTTTGGGCGCGAAGAAGCTCTGGGAATGGGAAAATGATTTCTGGCTGAAGAAAGCAGGCTATTTGTAAATCACGCCCATGATCGAAGTTGAGATACGAGGCCGGCTCAATAAGGAAGAATACGAACGCCTGAAGAAATTTTTGGGTGAAAAAGGCAAATTCATAAAGCACACTAACCGCGAAATGTTCCTTATATACGACCACCCGGGCTATTCGCATGATCCGATGGCGCGTGAGGTGGATATCCGTCTCCGGAATACGAACGGCGATTGCGAAATTATGATGAAGAAAAAGGCATCGGCGAATAATGAGGCGCGGGAAGAAATTTCCCTTAAATTGAGAGATGGCGATCTCGAGAATGCGAAGCGCATCATGAAAGCGCTCGGCTACCCGCGGGCGCTTAAAATGCAGCGCTCAACCGACGTCTACGAGCACGAAGGAACCGAGTGGTCGCTCGTGCGCCCTCCGAAAGACTATTTTTACTATGAAGCGGAACAAGGAGCAGAGGAAGAAGCCGATGTTTCCAGGATTCATAACGAACTTGTCAAAAAAGCAAAAGCGCTTGATCTTGAGGTTCTCGGCCCGAAGGAAATGAAAGAATTTATAGCGTTTTTGGATAAAGAAGTGAACGAGGAGGTTGCGTTCTGAAATTTAAAGCCGGCACAGGAAGAAAATCCCTCCTGTGCCGGCAATCGGCGGACGAAGAGGAGAACAGAGCGGACCGACTCGCCAGCCGGTCCCAAAGCGCGGGTCCTCGTCCACCACACCGCCCACGCCTCCGAAAGATCGTAAAAGGCCTTATAATCTGTTTCTACTATAACAGATGTCGCTTTATATTGCAAGTGCTTACTGCCGTCCCGCTCGTTTCCTTTCGTTTTCCGTCAGATATTGCTTCCTGATGCGAATGCTTTGCGGTGTGACCTCCACGAGCTCGTTGTCCCCGATGTAGTCCAGTGCGTCTTCCAGTGAAAGGTTGAGCGGGACCTCGAGCTGCGTGGCGAGGCCTTCGTTTTTCGCCCGGAAGTTCGTGAGTTGTTTTTCGCGCGCAACGTGGACCATCACATCGCCGTCCTTCGCGTTCTCGCCGACCACCATGCCTTCGTAAACGGGCACGCCGGGACCGATGAAGAGCGTTCCCCTCCCCTGTGCGGTGACAAGTCCGTAATTATTTGAATTTCCTGCCTGCGTCGCGACGATCGAGCCGTGCGGGATGGCCGTGATGTCGCCCTTATACGGTTCATAGCCAAGAAAAATACTGTTCATGATGCCGGTACCTTTTGTCGCGGTGAGGAATTTGTTCCGGATGCCGATGAGGCCGCGCGTGGGGATCTCAAAATCCATGAAAGCGATGTGTTTGTCGTCCATTCTCATGTTTTTCATCTGGCCGAGACGTTTTCCCATCATTTCGATCACGACGCCGGAATATTGCTCGGGCGCTTCAACGGAGACAAGCTCCATCGGTTCCAGCTTCTTCCCGTCCTTTTCTTTGAAAATAACCTGGGGCTTTGAAACCTCCAGCTCGAATCCTTCACGCCGCATTTTTTCAATGAGGATGGCGAGATGCAGCTCGCCGCGGCCCGCGACCGTCCACCGGTCGGTGGTTTCGGTCGGCGTCACTTTCAGGGCCACGTCGGTTTCCAGCTCGTGTTCCAAGCGCTCTTTTATGTTCCGCGAAGTCGTATATTCTCCTTCCCTTCCGCGGAAGGGCGAGGTGTTGACGCCGAAGGTCATCTTGATCGTCGGTTCGTCTATATCAATCGTGGGGAGCGGCATGGGATGCTCCGGATCGGTGATCGTCTCCCCTATGGTGATGTCGGGAATCCCCGCGATCGCAACAATATCCCCTGCTTCCGCCTGGTCCACGTCCACACGGCCCAGGCCGTCAAACAGCATCACGGAGGTGAGCTCTTCTTTTTTGATCTCGCCCGTACGCGTCACGTGCGCCACGGTCATCGCTTTTTTGAGGACGCCGGAATACAAGCGGCCGACGGCGATCTTTCCTTTGTAGTTGTCGTAGGCAAGGTTCACCGTAAGCATCTGTAAAATATCCGTCCCGCTCTTTTTTGGCGCGGGGATATGCTTCACCACCGTTTCAAAGACCGGTTCGATATCTTTCATCTCGCTCAAGTTTTTCGTGAAGCCTGCTTTTCCCTCCCGCGCGGCAGCGTAGATCACCGGAAATTCAACTTGTTCTTCCGTCGCATCCAGTTCAAAGAAAAGATCGTAAGTGGCGTTCAGCGCCCATTCCGGCCGCGCATCCGGCTTATCGATCTTGTTGATAACGACCACGATTTTGTGCCCTGCCTGAATGGCTTTGCGCAGGACGAATTTCGTCTGCGGCATCGGCCCTTCTTTTGCGTCCACAAGGAGGAGCACGCCGTCCACCATCCGCATGATGCGCTCCACCTCGCCGCCGAAATCCGCGTGCCCCGGCGTGTCCACAATATTGATCTTTACGTCTTTGTAGCGCACCGCCGCGTTTTTGGAAAAGATCGTGATCCCCCGTTCGCGCTCCAGTTCATTGGAGTCCATAATGAGCGTCGTCTCCGCGCCGCTTTTCAATTTGAAAGTCGCCGACTGCTTCAAGAGCGCGTCGACGAGCGTCGTCTTCCCGTGGTCTACGTGCGCGATAATGGCGATATTGCGAAGTTCCATGAGGACTAATTATAAAAGAAATTTGGATAAAATGCAACGTACTGTTGCTTATGGCAAGAAAGCGTATACTGTGGGTAGTTGTTTAAAAAGCACTCCATACGCTCCTTGATAGCCCCATAGTGTTGTTTTTAAAGGCCGTCATATTGCATAAATTATGAAAAAATTATTTATTATTTTGCTTTTCGTTGTTGCAATCGCGAGCTTTGGAGGAATACTGCGTTCAGTGCCTGCGCACGCGGACGAAACGCTTTCCCCGGCGCAGACAGCGGTGCTCCAGCAATCGCTTGATGCCATGAAGGCACAGCTTTCTGAGCTTCAGTCCCAGGCGGCGGCGCAAGCCGGCGCATCGGTGCTCACCTCTCATGTTAATGGGCTTTCTACGGAGGACGTGGCATCATTGCGCAGCGCGCTTTCTCTGCTTTCTTCGGCGCTTATAAGCCTGCAAACAAGTTTGGCGCAAAATCCGCAGCTTATCGCGGGCCGTGAAGGAGCCGTACTCACAACCCTACGGGGAGTGGGTGCCGTCCTTGCGACGATCGGAACCACGCTCGGAGGGGAGAATAACGTCGCCTCGGTTTCTGTTTCGGCCCCGATCGTGCAGTCGCAGCCGGCCGCGGGGACATCACCTTACGTCCCACCGTTGCTTTCTGCCGGTGGCAGGTCGGCGATGGGGACTCCCACTCAAATGACTTTCGCAAGCGCTGTAGCAGAGACCGCACAGGTAGGATCGACATGGTCGTTCAAGAACCTGAACTGGCCGCTCGTGATCGTGATCATCCTTGTGGTCGTGGCGGTGGCGTTATGGCTCTTTTGGCCTGGTGGCGAGGACAAGGGAAAACCTAAGGAGGATATTTTTCTAACCTCCACGCCGATAAGACCTACGACACCGATGGTATCGCCGATCGTGAAAGAAATGCCGCAGCAACCGCAATCCCAGAATCAGACGCAGTCGCAGCAACAAAGGAGACCCGCATAACGCGGGTTTTCCTTTATCTATGCGAACAAGATTCGATCACGATCGGCGCATGGTTGAACTCGCGATTCGCCAGATAGCCAAGAGCAAAGCTTAAAGATGACGCCAGGAAAATGATGGCGCCGAAGACTATTTCTTTCTTAAATTTCTGCACCGCTCGATAATAGCACGCCGGGTATTAAAATATTCTAAAAGCCTAGGAGCCGAGGTTTAAATACTGTTCCCACTTTTCGTATAAGGCGCGCGTCGCGCGGAGATCGCCAATGTTATAGCGGGCGATGTCCAGAAATTTTTTCTTTTTGAAGAGCGGCCCCACGTCGTCGCCGGTCACGCCGCCGGACTTGGGGCTCGGGATCCCGAATGCGCGCGACCAGAGATGCAAGCTCCCCTTCCGCCGCATCGCGCCGTAGAACGAAAGCACGTCCAAAAGGTCCACATGGACCGCCACGTTGCTCCGCTGTTGCCAGGGATACCTCGCCTGCATAAGGTCTTTTGTCGGCCGCACGCCCTTGATCGCCGAACGGATCATCAAAAACGGTATGTCGAATCCCCTTCCATTGAAGGTGACAAAAACCTCGTAGCGCGCGGCAAGCTCCCAGAACTTGCGGAGCATCTCTTCTTCATCCATCTGCTTGAGCGCCACACCATCCTCTTTTATTTCCTCGTTCTTTTGTCCGGGCGCCTGATAATACACCGCGCCTTCGTTCTTGTGATAGTCCAAAATGCCGATCGCCACGATCTCGCCGGTCAAGGGCGAAAAGCTCAATCCGCTCTTTATGTCCTGCAGGGCAAGTTTGTATCCCTCTTCGTTCTCCGAGTCTTTCTTGATCCAGCGCGTCAGGTTCTCTTGCGTTGCATGGTCAAGCTTATCAAAATCCTCCCCCACCGTTTCAATATCCAGGATAAGTTTATTGGTTTGCGCCATAGCGTTTGACTTCACCTTCATTTTACCATACAATGTAACCCATATGGCACATACCAAAGCCCTCGGTTCAACCAAATTAGGCCGCGATTCCATCGCGAAGCGCTTGGGCGTGAAGATCAATGACGGCCAAAAAGTGATGGTTGGCCAGATCATTATCCGACAGCGCGGCACGAAGTACCTGCCCGGCATGAACGTGCTTCGGGCGGACGACGACACGCTCTATGCCAAGAAGGACGGCCTGGTGAGGTTTGTCGCGAAAAGAAAAACGAAATTTGACGGTTCGCTGCGGAAAGCGACCTTGGTTTCCGTCCAGTAAAAGACCCGCCTAGCGCGGGATCTTTTTTACAACAATAGTAAGCGTGGCGGTGATCCCCTTTTTGAGATCCACGGGGATCGCATATTCCCCTTCTTCCTTGATGGGATATTTGAGATCGATCTCCACGCGTTCCTTTGTGACAAGCCCGTGCTCGCGGAGCGCTTTCAGGATCGATTCTTTGTTGACGGAACCGAAAAGAGCGCCGGACTTGTCGGCGGCGAGTTCAAATTCCAATTTGGTATCCGAAAGTTTGCGCGCGATCTCCGTGAGGCGTACGTGGAGTTCGCGGTCGTTTTTTTCATGTTCGGCCTTCGTTGCCTCCAGTTTTTTCAATGCCCCGGGCGTGGCCGGCTCTGCCAAATGGTTTACAAAAAGAAAGTTCCGCGCATAGCCGTCGCTTACTTCTTTCACTTCATATTTTTTTCCGATCGTGCGTATGTCCTCAAGAAGAATAACCTTCATGATTATTTTCCGATTTCCGTTTTGAGCACCTCTATCGCCTTATCGAGCTGGGGATCTTTGCCACTTGTGGTTGTAGCATTCTGGTCGGTACTGGTCACGTTGTAATCCGGCACGAGCCCGTCGTGATCAAGGATCCGTCCCGAAGGAAGCACCCAGTGGGCCACGGTGATCTTGATCGCCGAACCGTCCGAAAGCGGTTCAAGTTCCTGTACGGTTCCCTTTCCGAAGCTTGTTTCTCCTACAAGTTTTATGCCGCGGTTGTCGCGCAGCGTTCCCGCAAGGATCTCCGCTGCGGACGCGGAGCCGTTATTGATAAGGATGACCATCGGGAAATTCGCGAGCGCTCCATCCCCTTGCGCCACATAGTCCTGCTCCGGCACCGTACGGCCGATCTCCCTCACGACGAGCGTGCCGGGCTTCACGAAATATCCCGCGAGATCAACGGCCACCTCAAGATAGCCGCCCGGGTCGTTGCGGAGATCGAGCACGATCCCCTTCGCGTTCTTGGTAAGCGCTTTCGCAAGTGTTTGATAGAAAAGAAGGTCGGCGTCCTGCGTGAATTCATTGAGCGTAATGTGGGCGACGTTGCCTTTCATTTCAAATTCAACGTTCGGCACCTGGATGTTCGCCCGCACGATCTTGAAATCCTGCGGCTTCGTCCATCCTTCCCGCATGATGCCGAGGGTCACTGTAGTTCCTTCGGGACCGCGGATCATGCTTACCGCCTGGTCCACGGTCATACCTTCGGTAGAGGTCGCGTCAACGGTAACGATCCAATCCTTTGCCTTGAGCCCCGCTTTTTCTGCCGGCGTATTTTTGAGCGGCGCTACGATTACGACGTGCCCGCTTGCGTCTGCGGCGAGCTGCGCGCCGATGCCGCCGAAGTCGCCCGTGATGTTTTCACGGAATTGCTGGTTGATCTCCGGAGCGAGGAATTCGGAATAGGGATCACTCAGGGAATTCACGAGGCCATTGACCGCGCCGTACACCTTTTTTTGGTTCGTCGTGCTTGGATTGCGGAGATAATGGTCGTTGATAAGCTGCCACGCTTGCCAGAAAGTATTGAAATCGGCGGCCACGGCGCCGGTTGAAGACGGGGTTTCAAGATCCGTAACTCCCGTTACCACGATGTTCTGCGGGACTTTTCTCCCCGCGGCCCAGCCAAGCCAAAAGCCGCTTCCCAAAAGGGCAAAGCCCGCAATGACCGCGAGCCCTACTTCCAATATCTTTTTGCCGAACTTAAACATGTACTTTGGATTATATCACAAAATCAACAAGGGCTGCCCCTGAGGGGCATTGACAAAACTATAGCTATCATGCTATAATATCCTCAGCAGCCGTTGTTTTGACGCGGCATCACATGTGATAGGAGAATAGGAGCCCGATATGAAGAACCGTAACGCGCTGTTATTTGCCGTTGCCGCAGCCACGTTGCTTTTGGCAGCTTGCGGCAGTGAACAGAACAAGCCAACCGCACCGGCGAATGCAGGGGTCGCTTCCCCTGCCGACGCCCCGAAGACCGCACTGGAGGCGAGGCACCCCGAAGAGGTAAAGAAATTCCAGGGCGAGCTCGCGATCATCCTCGATCCCAACGTCCGGACATACGGTCCCAAGTGGAAGGCCGACCTCCAGGGCGAGAACATGGAGCCCTGCGAAATCCGGGCGAAGTACACACAGCTCGTCGCTTTCCTCGACCGCATCGCAAGCGCCAAAATCGAACCGAAGGAGGTTTCCGATAGGGATCTCCGGGACGAGATGAGGGCGCGCGCCATTAACTACGTCAAGAGCGTGGTTGCTGCCGTGAAGTCGGGCGACGTTCCATCGTGCCTTCTGGGGCAACTCGACACTTTCGCTGGTAACTGCACTCTTACCACGCTCATTGACGACATAACGCTTGTCATCGAGCACGAGAAGTTCGTTCCGGAAGACGCAGGGACAACGGGCAAAGAGTTGCGCGCGCTGTATCTGGGCGCGGTGCGCAAGGAGGTGCCCGAGCTCCTGAAAGAGTTCAGGGAAAACCGGAGCGACCCAGAGAAGCGATACCGCAGTCTCTCCCGGTTGGTAGACCTTGTCCAGCAGCACCATTTCACCGCTGCCGAGCTCGGGCTGCCGGCGGCCGATTACAAGACCGTCGCCGAGACGGTCGGCTACGGGGAGGGAAACCTACTCCTTCCCGGAGAGAAAGAGCCCGAGAGACGGGAGTAGGTGGGCGGCTACGAAAAGTCCGCCACTAAGTTGCCAAGTTTCAGGCAGTGCCGGTCCGCGAGGGATCCTCCCCCGCGGACCGGATTTTTGTTTAACAAGAACAGGCCAAAGCTTCACTCTGGAAACGAAGATTTCTGGAGGACAGCATACTCGGCGCCGGCGCGACTGAGGGTAGATTCCATAAGGTCCAGGCTTACCGCGGTGCAACGGAGACGGAGCGATTGTTCGATCTTGGGCAGTGAAGCGTTCGGAATTTCATTATTGAAACGCGCGAGGGTGATGTGCCCGCTGAACGGCCTTGCTTCCCTGCTGAACGGCACGCCCTCGGCCACCAATTGGTCCTCAAGAAACTGTTTTATGGCGGAGATGTTTTTTGAGACAGTGTCTGTTGCGTGAATCCAGATCATTCTTTTTGTGCCACCGCGCGGCGGGCCGTAGAGGACATCGTCAAAAACGACCTCCGGCGGCAAAAAATGTTTCGCGGCGGCTCCCATTGCACGAACGATTTTCGGCAATTCCGCATCGTCTTCATAACCAAGAAAGGACACTGTGAGGTGCCAATTTTCGGGCGGCATGAAGCGGATCTGCCGAAGCATCTCCCGGTCGAGCTTCACCTCCAATTCTTCTTGCAGCTTCGCTATCCCCCGCCGCACCGCCTCGTCCAGGTTGATAGCGATAAAAAGCCGGTGTCTCATGATTTTATTCCCTTATCGGTAAATACTATGAGCCGATTGGAATAGCTTTTCTGGGCCGCATTCCAAATTCCCTCACAGGTGATGAGATTAAGGTGCGCCTTTCCGTCGCTTGAACCAAACACGACCGAGGCATCCTCGTTCTCGCCATACATCCGAACCTCGCGTACCACGAACGTAGTGATCGCCCCCTTTTCATCTTCGACGTATAGTTCGTCTCCTTTCTGCAATTTGTACAAATTATCAAATACCGCCGGTATGCCGTTTTTCCATCCCTCATGGCCGGCGATCACGGCGCTGCCGTTCTCTCCGGGACGCGGCCCGAGATCGAACCACGCTACGTCAGCGGGACCCTTTGGTACATCCATCGTCCCGTGAGAGGTGAGCCCCACATGCTCAACTGCGGCATCAATATTGATCTTTGGGATCCTGAGGCGGATTGGGAACCTTATTAAGTCCGCTTGTTGCGGATTTTGCGAAGCCTGGCCGCTGGTAGGCGAGGACAAATCAAGAGTCAGAAAGAAAATAATGATCGAAGAGAATATGATCCCCGCAATGCCAAGCACGATCAATGACCGTTTCAATGAAATTTTCGATCGCATGGATTTTAGAAAAGTTTCATGGCGCAAAGGCCCCGCCTTGGCGGGGCCTTTCTTGCCTCTGGGCCAAGACTAGACTAAACCGTGCGTTTTTTTAGGACTACAACGAGCGAGATCGCAATTACCATGAGAATGCCGACCAACGTGACGATGTTCCATGGAACGCTATTCCCTCCGGGAGGAAGTCCGGTATTGGGAAGTCCGGGAGCAGACACAAGGACGGTAGCGAAGGCATAGCCCAGGGCGGTAAAGCCGTTTGCCTTGCCTTCGGCCGCAGCGACGTTCCTGGTTGAAGCCGTAACATTTGTTTTGCAGGTATAAGTCCATGTTTCGCCGGGATCAAGCAGGTTGTTGCTGTTGGCATCGCCGGAGATGCGAGAAACCGGACCGCATTTGTCGTCAGTGACGGCTACATTATTCATTGCAACCACACCTGGATTCGTTACGGTGTACGTATACGTGACATTACCGCCTCCAAACGGAAATGGAGTCAAGCGGCTCGGCACTTTTACGATGTTGATGAGCGGGGGCGGTAATAACGCGCCGACAACCACGGTAGCGATCGCGGTAGCGACCGTAGCCTGATGGAAACCGTCGTCGCTGTAACCAATTGCAGTTGCGGTGTTCGTAGTGGTCTTTGAGAGCGTTGTGGTGCAGCTGTATTTCCAGTTTTCGTGCGGGTCAAGTTTGCCGTTGCCATTCAGATCGCCCGAAACATAAGTTACCGGGCTGCACTGGTCGTCGGTTACCGCAACATTGATCAAGGCCTGCTGCCCTCCGACATTCCAGGCCGTGTAATTGTATGTAACCGAGCCGGACCCTCCGGGCAAAGCGAGCGGCGCAGGAACCTTGAGTATTCCGATCAACGGCACGATTCTACCACTCTCACTGACGTTGCCGCCACCTGACGCCGCAGGCGAAACAACGGCAACGGCAGTGTTAACGATCGTGCAGGTCGCATCGTCACCCGTCGCGAGCGTCACATTGCCACTTGAATCACATCCCGTTCCGGTGAACGTTCGCACATAAGAGGAATTTGCGTCTTCGCTTACCACATAGTTGCCTGCGGAGAGCGCATACGTGGTTCCGGGCGCCGCAGCACCGGCCGTCGGAGCCCCAACATCCACGCCGCCCTGCTTTACGTGCACGGTAAAGCCGGAAGCAGGCGTCGTGCCGCCAACAACAAGTTTAATGACATGAAGGGATGTCGGTGTGGTAATGGTGTCCTGGTCGGTCGTGACCGTGTGGCCAAACGCCAGCAATCTTCCTCGTATGTTCACGAATTGTCCTACCGTGATGCCGGTAGAGCCAAGAGCATCGGCAATGATGTTCCCCACAAAAGTAGGCGTGGGCGACGTTGCAGAGTTCGCTCCAAGCGTCGCGGTGCCGCCCGGAATCCAATATACATTCTGAGCGAGGGCGCCGTTCGTCAAAACAACTTTGGAATTTGCTCCCGTCGTAAGCGCCCCGCCCGACTTGAAGATGTAGATGCCTTGGCCATTAAGGGTCACGGTAGTGCTTAGGGTTATATCCATCGTGCCACTGCTTTTGTAACAACCCGGAGTGTAGGTTCCGGATAGAACAACATTGGTGCCAAGAGACGTGCAGGACGCGTCGGCGGCTTGAGCGTTCAGGTCCACCAGGGCGGCAGTTTGAGACCCTCCGTTCGTACAAGGCACAACAGCCAGACTTAACGGCGTGGTAGTTACGCCGTTAATTGATATAGGCGCCGTGGCGGGTGGCGTGGTATAACAAACGCCTCCAGTGATAGCGGTTTCCAGCCCGGTGCCAGAGGTGTAGGAGTTGGTCCAGGTACTGGCAACAATGGCGTAGGGTGCTTCCGCCCCGAGAGATGGCGCCACTCCTACCGCCGCAAGTGCGGCAACGGGCCCAACGAAACCGAGTGCAAAAGTAACGGCTAATATAGTTACTACTGAATTCTTACCGATCTTTTTCATGTTTTTGTTTATTGGTTGGTTAATTAATAATGCGTGCTTAGATAAGCCCGAGTTATCGCCCCGAAATTCCCGAGCGCCGGGCTAATCCCTACGCTCGCCTGAAACTCAGCCAATGCTGCGCGAGTGAGAGATCCGAAGTTAGCGGTCGCGCCAACGCTGGCTAAAGCTTGTGCCGCCGGACCTTTATTTTGAGCGACCAAAAATTGTTGAAGGATTTTTACGTCATTACCACGACTGCCTTGTCCAAGACTCGTCGCGATCGCCCGAACTTGCTGGCCAGAAACGGAAGCCGGAGCGGAAGCGGAAGAACCTTGCTGCCCTGCCTGCGCCTGGAGTGATTGTAGGGTTGCTAACAATCCATTGAGCTGGGCCTGTAAGGCGGCTTTATCTGTCGTTGTCGGCGAGATAGGAACCACTGGTGGATTGCCGCAACCCCATGCAGGACACATAACCTGAGTCGATGTCGGTGCCGAACAAATATATCTTCCTGGTATGCTTTGGGTGATCCCGATCGGCACCGTACCGACGGGGCATGGCTCCGGGGTCGTCGTGGTTGACGTCACGGTGAGAGCTACAGACGTTGGCATGGTCACAGCGTTTGATTGCAACGTAACTGCGGCCTGTGCGAGCGCCCTACCGCTCAGGGTTGCGCCAGTATTCAACACAATCGTTGTTTGATCCAATATGTTTCCATTAAACGCAGCTGTCGTGCCGATGGTCGTCTGCCCTGCGACAGCCCAGAAAACATTACTCGCCTGTGCGCCGCCGCTCAGAATAATATGCGTGGCGGAACTCATGACGAGATTCCCCGCTATCTGGAATATCCAGACATCGTTCGGACCGCCCGAGAGAGTGACGTCTGTTGGTATGGTAACGTTCGTGCTCCATTTGTAGAGTCCTGGTACGAGCGTGTCTCCTCCAATATTCCCCGCACCCATTTCAGTCTGGGTCGGATTCGTCCTCCCCGCGGCATCGGTATAGGCGGTTTGCATATCGCTTATCGCCGTAGTCATTGTGGTAGGAGTGGGAGCCGCATAATCGGCTGCGTATACTTTTCCGGTAACGAGCGCCGATGTCGAAAATGCATTCGAGATGTCCAACATTAGTCCGAACCCGGTTATATAGCTCGCGGCCGCGGGGCTGACTCCGATATCCCCGACAATCGAAGTGGATCCCGTAGTTGAAATCCCTGTTTTGGCAAGAATCACAAAATTACCCGCCGATCCAAGATTTACTGCTGCTGGACCTGCCGCAAATGCGACTTGTCCAACAAGACTGAGCACGAAAGAAACGACCAATACGATCACTATCGAATTTTTATTGATTTTTTTCATGTGTTTTATTTAATATATTTTTATTCCAAAGCATTTTTCGTCATCATCAGTTACCGCTCCGGCCTTTATTCCTATGTAACCTTAATGTATTAATGATAACACAGCGCCCTGCCCCGTATCGACCGCGCTAAAAAGCTGGATAAATCGGCATTTTATTACGCCTTATCCACAGGAGTATGAGGGCTCGTGCCACTCATGTACGTCGAACTCGCGCATCCGGGAAAATGGTTCCTGCGGCCTGACAAACCGTTCTTAATGGATTAAAATATCCTTAAATGGCCAAACCGCAATCCGCCTATATAAAAGAGCTCAAGCGGCGCGCAAAGGAGTCGCATGTCTACCGGAAGTACCAGCTCATGGGACTTGAGATCGCCCATGCCCTGCGGGACGAAAAGCATAAATCGCTCTATATTAAGCTTGCCAAAGAGCGGAGCGGCGAGCGGCTGTTGCAGCTCGCAAAAGAGATCGCGGAAAAAAGGAATGTAAAGAACCCCGGAGCATATTTCATGACGCTGCTTAAAACATCTTCCCGCAATGGCAAGTGAGATCCTGCTCGCGCAAAACAAAAAGGAGGAAAAACTGCTGCGAAAAAAAGCGGCGGATTTTGACTTCAAAAAGTTCACAAAAAAAGAAGTGAACGACCTTGTGGCGCGGATGCGGCGCATTATGAAGGCGGCGAACGGCGTCGGGCTTTCGGCGAACCAGATCGGGCTTGATCTCCGGGTGTTCGTCGCGGAGGTTCCCGACACGCGGGGCGGCACGAAATTTTACGCCGTATTCAATCCAAAGATAGAAAAGACGGGCGAAGAAAAGATTTCCTACGAAGAAGGGTGCTTGAGCGTTCCGGAAACATGGGGCGACGTGGAGCGGGCGGAACGGATCGTGATAAGCGGCTTTGATAAGAACGGAAAACCGGCGAAAGTGAAGGCGTGGGGGCTCCTCGCGCGGGTCTTCCAGCACGAAATGGACCATTTGAACGGGAAACTCTTCATTGACCGGACAAAAAAGGTGTATCGTGCGGAGAAGGGCAAATAACACACGGCGCTTTCATGAAATACATTTTTTTCGGCACGCCGCATTTCGCGGAAATCATTCTTGACCAGCTTATTAAGGCGGACATGCCGCCCCATGGCCTTGTGTGCAATCCGGATCGTCCCCTCGGCCGGAAAAAGATCATTACTCCCCCGCCGACAAAACGGCTCGTTGCCACATGCGGCGCGGCAACAAAAGTCCTGCAGCCGGAAAAGCTCGACGAACATTTCATTGATGAATTAAAAACGCTGGACGCCGATTTCTTTGTGGTGGCGGCGTACGCGAAGATCATTCCGAAGGCCGTGCTTGATGTCCCCCGCCTGGGAACGATCGGGGTCCACCCGTCGCTTCTCCCAAGATACCGCGGCGCGACGCCCCTCCAGTCGGTCATTCTAAACGGTGAAACAGAGACCGGCGTCACGATCTATCTGATGGATGAAAAAATGGATCACGGACCAGTCCTTGCTCAAGCGAAGATGGCAATGAACAGCCTCACCGCGAGCTACCGCGATCTAGAAGAAAGGCTCGCCGGCGCCGCGGCGGAGCTTCTCCTGCGAACCATGCCGGATTTTTATGCGGGAAGATGCAAACCACAGCCCCAGGACGAAGATCGGGCGACCTTCACCAAAAAATTCACGGCCGAAGACGGTTTTGTGGCAGCGGACGATCTTACGGCGGCCGAACAGGGCGCGACGCCGAAGGCCGAGTTCATCCTCCGGAAAATAAACGCCCTTACGCCGGAACCGGGCGTTTGGACGACAAAGGACGGCAAACGGATCAAATTGCTCGAGGCAGAACTGCGGGATGGCGCCCTCCGGCTCAAGCGGATCCAAAAAGAAGGAGGACGCCCGATCACTCCCTAAAGCCCTTTCTCCCCTTCCTCGATCTTCCAGATCTCCTTGCCGATGTAGTCGTTCGTCTCTTGAAGATCGCTCATAAGCTTCTCCTCCCTTGATTTTTCCTCGTCGGAAAGGGCACCCTCCAATTTTGCTTTTTGGATCGTGGCGATCTGGAGCTCGATATCTCTGCGCAACATGGCGAATCCGCGGCGGAGCGACTCTTCCGCGTCATGGATCGCCTCCGCAAGTTTTGCTTTCTTCCTGCGGAAGCCATAGCCGTGATAGACGATGGACGCAACGAGTGCAAGAGCGACGAGGAGAAAGACGATGAAGAGTATGAGGTAGAGCTCCTGATAATCGAGCCGCACGTTGCCGATTCGGAGAGCGGTCGGGGTTACGGTCACCGACACCCGTGCGGACGGCGGGCTCAACGCGACTCCCGATTTCAGCTCTGCCCATGCGACGTAGTGGCCGGGATCAAGGAGCTGCGGGAAGGAATAGAACCAGTTGCCATCCGAACCCGTGGTCGCCGACCCCGAGAAGGTGTTTCCGGTTTCCGTCTGCTCGATATAAATGACGACCGATGCGCTGGGGACGTTCGCCCATCCGCCAAGATACAGTATCTCATCGTTTGAGATCGACGACGGGGCGAGATTGACGATCGGCGGACTCACCGTAAGGTCGGACGCGGCCGGATTAGGGGAAGCGGCGGCCCGCACGGCATGAAAACCAAAACTCCACGAGCATCCGATTGCGAGAAAGAGGACCACCAGACGCTTGAGCGCTTGCTCGTATGCCCGTTGCTTCTCCTTTAGTTCTTGAAGCTTTTTTGCGATCTCGGGATGCTGCGCCGCACCGTCTTCGAGGCGTTTTTCGATGTCCCGATGAAGGTGCCAGAATATCCGGAGGGCGTACAGAAGCACCGCGAGGATGATGATCAAGACAAAGACAACGACCCACCACGGAAGGACAAAGAGCCCCGCCACACGCAGGCCTTCCCTGCCGATCACCTCAAAGATCGGATTCACAACGGTAAGCCGTTCCGTTGCCTGATAAAAGTTTCCCGCAAAGTCATATGCCCGCACGATCACGTCATAACTGCCGAGGCTGAGGGTTTGCGTATAGGGCGAAGAAGCTTCTATGAAAAACGGCTGTTCCTCCCCCATCGCTTGAGGGGAGGACTGGTCAAGCGAAATAAGTTTTAATTCGTAATGATCGATCCCCGACGCCGCGTCCGTGGTCTGAAATTGGATGACCGGATTCCGGTTGGACGTATAAGAATTCGGGGAGATGGTAATGGTAAATGCGGCTGGCGGCGTATGGTCGATGCGTACCGCGAAGTGGGTTACGCCTCCCCATACCCCGTCGCGAAGGGTTTTTATATGGAAATAATGAGTCCCGTCGCTCAGGTTCGAGTAGGAGATGAAATTCTTTGTCCCCTCCGAAATATCGTCAGGGAGGTCAACGGGCGCATCGCTCAAAATATAGCTGAATCCCTGCGGGGCGGGCGGCGACGCTTCCCAGCGGAAAACGGCTGAGTCGTTCGTATACCATTTGCTTTGATCGGGGTTCGTGGGCGAGGTGACGATCGGCCCCTGTGGCGGAGGGAGCGTAAGATAATAGATCCCGTCGGTCTTTTGATGTAAAACATCGGTGCCTTGTCCGTCGTTCAAAAGCACCCGTGAGGTATCTTCAAAGCGGATTACGGCCGTGCCGGTGTTTATGACGCGGAAGGTAATGGAGGAGACCAGGCCATCGCTCGTCACGATGCCCGGCGTAGGAATAGCCCCCGCAAAGTGAAGCGTGCCGTTGCTGTTCGAATACGTCGGTTGCGTTATCCACGTTTGAATAAAAGATTTGCCGGAACTGGGAGAAACTACTTGGAGCTTATCGTGCGGAAAGGCAAGGTCGGCCTCGAGGGCATTGACCGCTTCTCCGTTGGTATTGAGATAGATGCCGACCGTAAAGGTATCTCCGATCGCAAAAGTTCCCGTTGTCGGACCGAGATAGAGCGAGGATCCTGCGGCGTGGGTTTTTGCAAGAAAACCATTAGAAAAAAGCACAAGGAAAGTGCTGACGAGTACGACCAACGCCGCCATTCTTGGGCGCTTTACCATACTCTCTATATTCTACAACATTTGCTTCGGATTCCGCCCCAAAGCGCCGCCGCCCCGCTTCCGTATGATTTCCCATACGACAACCAATATTCCCACTATAATGAGCCCGAAAACGATGCCCGGAACCTCGAGCACTCCCCAATCGTATATAAATTGCTCTGTTACGTTCCCGTTATTATCAACTACCCTAAAGTCGATCTGCCAAGCGTTGCGCGGGACAGGCGCCGGGTTTTGGATGAATCCCCACGGGGTCCAAAAAATTCCGGTGCGATAGCGCATCTCAACGCTTTTTGTCCCCAGGCCGGAGTCCACGACCGAAAAACCAAGCAATTTCTGACTGGCATTAAGCGGATCAACTATCAGGGTGAGAAATTCGATCCCTCCCGTGCCCGGGGGAGCGCCATTCGCCGTTTTTGGCGCGCCGGGCAGTACTGAAAATTGCGCGGGCCTCGAAACAGGAACGACCGCAGTGCCCTTGCCGTCCGCAAGGTAGACGCGCGCATCGGGAAAAGTGAATCGAGCGGTGCCGGCCGCGATAGCCCTGAAGTTGAGCGTAAGAAGCTCCCCGCTCCCCTTGAACGGAGCGATGGAACCGCCGGCGATAGTTACATCATTCCCGGGAAGCATCTTGGGATTGCTCTGCCACACCCTTATGATCGAGTTCGCATTATTGGCGTTCAAAAAGTTCAGCGGTCCTTGAAAATTGAGCGTTATAGAATAGGCATTCAGGGGTTCGTCGGTATTGAGAAGCACTCTCACGGGAAACACCGATCCGACCGTGATAGTGCCTGTCGGCGCCTCTGTGCGGACCGTCGTCGCAGCAATCGCGCAGACCGGAGCCGCGCTCAAGAGAAGAAATATAAGAAGAAGCGTATTTTTTTTCATGGTAATTCTATGTCCAGTAATACATCAGAATTGAGATATCGGGGAAATCAACTACGCCGTTCCCCGAAGGATCGAAGCACCAGCCTTCGGGCGGATTTTGATCTCCGTAATAGTAAAGCATGATAGAAAGATCGGCGATGTCGACCCGGCCATCATTGTTGAAATCCAGAGAACACTGACGCGGCTTATTGCCTAGCGATGGGATTAATTCTATCCATCTCCCGCTTCCTGCCCCCACCGAAACACCGCCCCCCGGGGGACCAGGCGGCGGAACCGAAGGAACCGTTGTGCTGGCCTCGTTACTGTAAGCGGAATAGACATCTCCCATGAACGCGCGCACGCGGTAAAAATAGGTCTCACCGCCCGTGACGGCGTTATCAACATATGCGGTGATATCGCTGCCGGTCCTTACAATCTCGGCATAGGTTCCGGAATCCCCCGTTTTGCGTTCAAGGCTAAAACCATCCTCATTATTGGAATTATCCGTCCACACGAGGCTCACCTGGTCGGGAGAAACGAGGGAAACCGTGAGGTCCGAAGGCGCGCTGGGCCTGGTTGAAGTGCCTGGAAAATACAAAAAACCTCCTTTCACCACAAAAGAAGTGCTCGAAGAGATCCCCGTGCCCGGCTGCCCAATGCTCGTGTTTAAATTAAAATTGGTGGACGTGGCATGCACGCCGCCGACATCGATCACATCAGTATCAACGGTGAAATTATTGGAAGATGCGACGACCGCAAAAACGACGAGAGGCGCCGTAGCCGCAAGGATAAAACAAAGTTGCAAAACCTGCTTCATTCATTTTGCCCGCCCGGTTCGAAAATTAACGTTTCGCCGAAGAAGTCGCATTAGCAGGAGCGGTCGGAGCAGCATTCCCAATGGTGATCGGCGCCACCTCCACGATTTTATTCATAGAAGGATCATACAATATCGCTTTCTTTGCGCCTGCGTAAATAAGTACCAGATCCCCTTTTACGGCGTTCGCGAAAAATGCCTGCCCTTTCAACACGTTGGGGTCCACCACGGTCGCAACGGTCGGGGTTTCGCCCTGAGGAAGGACAATAAGCTGCTCAACCCTGGCCACCAATGCGTTAACATCAATCTGATTAGCAGCGGGTTGGGCGGTCGCCGCGATCTTCGTAAAGGCCCGATAGTAATAAAACGCCAAACTGCCTACTACTATCAACACGACGACGAGAACCACAAGCACGAGGTCTTTTGTACTTTTCATACTCTATATGATACCAAAAACGAGATGTATGCAAAAATGGCCGCCCTGTGGATAACTAAGTTGAGCTTGCGTTGTCGGCGGTGGATGTCGGCGTGAGATCTGGGGCTGGAGCGGTTGATGTCGGGGTTGAGGTTGCGGTGTCGGGCGTCGTTGAGGTCGCGGTGGGGGTAGTGGATGTCGGCGTGAGGTCTGGGGCCGGGACAGTCGAAGTCGGGGTTGAAGTGGCATTGTTTGCCACGGTGACCGAGATGCTTGCGGTGGAAGTGGCGCCGGTGCT